>Ga0129306_1000044_pt1 | contig 206173 bp, 208 predicted proteins | sample P827metagenome_FD_94438 | JGI IMG/M metagenome (GOLD analysis project Ga0129306, IMG submission 94438) | Capybara group fecal microbial communities from Wisconsin, USA - P827 metagenome | ecosystem: Host-associated > Mammals > Digestive system > Large intestine > Fecal | place: USA: Wisconsin...
GCCTCCAATCCTTCACGGGTGATAATCAGCAAACTGTACAGGAACATTGTCCAATCGCTTTGATTTTCGCCTTGTAATGTGGCGACCGCGCTGGCAAGATCCCGGCTTAAACCATCGGCTTGAGCCTGTAATTTTTCCGCGTTTTCATTGGCTTTCATCAGGCTGACCATGCGAGTGAAGTAGGCTTCCAACTGAGTCTTAAAATTGCTGTCGCGGGAACCGATTTTATTTTCCATGCCCGTTGCTTCGAATACGTCAAAATAGGTATCTTGCACGGAAAGAATGGCTTTTTTGGCGTCACCGTCCTGATAGATTTGAATCGCCTGACGAATTCGGTTATTGATTTCGGCGGTGACTTTTGACCAATCCTGAGAATCTTGCTGATTTTCCGCCGCACTTTGTTCCGAAGGCTGCTTCTGGCTGTCGCGGGTTGTCGGCAGATTCGGCAGTTGTTCTTCAATAGTTTGCAGCAACTGCGTGCTTTGATAGCCCAAATCATTGATTTGATCCGGCTGTTCGCTAAGGCGGATTAAATCGTAAAATTGTTGATTAATCTCGGCGGAAAGGTTGGCGCCGCGATTATGTCGGATAGACATTTCCATTTCGGAATTTTTGAAACCGTCATATTGTGCTTGCTGAATGAATTTTTTGGCATCGCCGAATTTATTTTGCTGATAGGCTTCAATGGCTTGAGCCAGTAAATCGTCAATGGTTTTGAAGCTTTGTTGCCAGTAAGGCAGAATGTCCTGATTGTCGTAAGCGCCGTGTTGTGCTTCGGCGTTCAACCGATGGCCTTCCGCCAGCGAAGGCAAAACCGCGTCCAGTTCGCTTTTTAGCCAGTCGATGCGCGCTTGAATTTCCGCCTGCGGTTTGTTATCGCCGATCATTTTGCGTATTTCGCCAAAAGCGGTTTCCATTTGGTAACTTTTTTGTGCGGAAAAGTTAATTCGAATCGGTCCTTCTAAGTTTTCAAACACTTCAAAATAAGCGGATTGCACTTCGGTTTTGGCTTCGTCAGCCTGATTTTGCTGATAGAGTTGTGCCGTTTTATCCAGACGTGATTTTATGTCGTCCGCCCAGGCTTGATAGTCCGCTGCAAAAATCGGATGAGCGAAAAGCGAGCAGAATAATATGAAAATAAATCGAAGATAACGCATAAATGTAAATAAAATTGATTCTCAATTGATTGTTGATTATGAAATTTTAATCTTTACATTTCAAGCGTAAATTTAAAAAAATATGACATAGCTCAAATTTTTCCTGAAAGAATTATGAATTTATGTGCGGTACGTCACAAAATTAAAGATTGGTATTTGCAAATAATCGGGAAAATCCGTATTCTCGACGCATAAAAAAACAGAGCTATAAAAACTAAATAGTCATCTTATTATTTGCTTTCCGAGTAGAGCCTTGATCCAAGGCTCTTTTTTTTCGTTTGTCGTTTGGCGGGGGCGAAAAACATCAAAAAAATCGACCGCACTTTGAAGCGGTTTGACTTCGAAAGTGCGGTCGGATTTTTGCAAGTTTTTTGATTAAGCCTGCGTTGCCTGAATGGCGGTTAAGGCGATAGTGTAAACGATGTCGTCCACTAACGCGCCGCGAGACAAGTCGTTCACCGGTTTGCGCATGCCTTGCAGCATAGGCCCGATGGAAACCAGATCCGCAGAACGTTGTACCGCTTTATAAGTGGTGTTACCGGTATTCAAATCCGGGAACACGAATACCGTCGCTTTACCGGCTACCGGAGAGTTAGGCGCTTTGGATTTTGCCACATCCGCCATGACGGCGGCGTCGTATTGTAACGGACCGTCAATCAGTAAGTCAGGACGTTTTTCCTGCGCGATACGGGTCGCTTCTTTCACTTTTTCAACATCCGCGCCGGCGCCTGAAGTTCCGGTTGAGTAAGAGATCATGGCCACTTTCGGATCGATACCGAAGGCTTTGGCGGAATCGGCAGACTGAATGGCGATTTCCGCTAACTGTTCCGCAGTCGGATCCGGATTTACCGCACAGTCTCCGTATACCAACACTTGATCCGGTAATAACATGAAGAAAATTGAAGAAACGATAGAGCTGCCCGGTGCGGTTTTGATGATTTGCATCGGTGGGCGAATGGTGTTTGCCGTGGTATGTACGGCGCCTGACACTAAGCCGTCCACTTCGTCGGCTTCCAGCATCATAGTGCCTAATACTACGTTATCTTCCAATTGTTCGCGTGCCGCTTCTTCGGTCATGCCTTTCGCTTTACGCAATTCCACCAAACGCGCCACATAGTTTTCACGCACGCTTGCCGGATCGATAATGGTAATGCCTTTATTTAAGCTTACGCCTTGCGCCGAAGCGACGCGTTTTACGTCTTCCGGATTGGCTAACAATACGCAGTCCGCAATACCGCGTTCGGCGCAAAGTGCCGCCGCTTTAATGGTACGCGGTTCGTCGCCTTCAGGTAAGACGATACGTTTTTTCGCCGCACGAGCTAATTCGGTTAATTGATAGCGGAAAGCCGGCGGCGATAAACGGCGCACGCGAGCGGAAGTGCCGGCGATTTGATGGATGAATTCCGCATCGAATTGTCGGCTGGTGTATTCTTTGATATTTTCGATACGGATTTTGTCGTCCACCGGCACTTCAAGATTGAAGCTTTGCAAACTTAATGCGGTTTGCCATGTGTTACCTTCGATACGGAAAATAGGTAAGCCGGTGGTTTCAAAAGCGCGTTGACATAATTTATTGATTTCGTTATCAATTTTGTAGCCACCGGTTAACAAAATACCGCCCAATTCGATACCGTTGGTCACCGCTAATGCGGCTGCCGCCAATACGTCGGCACGGTCGGCGGAGGTGACTAATAAGTCGCCCGCATGGAAATGTTCTACCATGTGATGCAGAGAACGGGCACAGAATGTAATGCCGCGGAGACGACGGGTTTTCATTTCTCCTTCATTAAGGATAGTGGCACCTAAGTGTTTTACTAAATCGATCACGCGGGTCGCCACCAAATCGGCGGACCACGGAATACAGGCCAGTACTTTAATCGGGCTTTTTTCGAACAGTTTAAACACTTCGTTCGAATTGTTATGGCTGTGTTGGAACGAATCGAAAATTTCGGTTAAATCAGGACGGGTACGACCGGATTCGTCAACCGGTGCGTTGAATTTATTGATTACCACGCCTAATAAGTTCGGATTGTTTTTGCCGCCGAACAATGAAGCGGAAGCTTCCACGCGTTCTTTTAATTGAGCCGGTGTTTCCGTGCTTGGCGCCGCCACTAAAATAATTTCCGCATCAAGTGCCTGGGCGATTTCGTAGTTAATGCTATTGGCATAGCTGTGTTTGCGGTTAGGGATTAAACCTTCAACAATAATGATTTCGTTATTTTTGCTTAATTCCTGATGTGCCGCAACGATGGTTTCCAGCAAGACATCTGTTTGATTTTGACCGATCAGATTTTCCGCCACACTTAACATAATCGGTTCGGCCGTTTCAAGTTGTGTGCTGGTACGAACGATTGAGGTCGTGCGGTCGATTTTGTCCTCACCCGTACTTGGTTGGGAAATCGGTTTCATAAAACCGATTTTTGCGCCTTTTTGTTCAAGCGCGCGGATTAATCCGAGACTGACACTGGTTAAGCCAACGCCACCGCTGATAGGGATAAGAATGAATGTACGTGACATAAGATTTCCTTAATAAAAGCGAAACTGCCGAGCGAGTCGGCAGTTTATTATTTACACATTAGAAACAAAGACGAGCGGTATCTTGCGCGATAACCAATTCTTCATTTGTCGGGATCACCATTGCGATTGGCGTATTGTCTGCGGTGATAATACCTTCGTTACCGAAACGGGCAGCCAGATTTTTGTCGTGATCTAATTGATAACCGAATAATTTCAAGTGATTCAAGGTGATTTCACGCACATGAGCGGAGTTTTCACCGATACCGCCGGTAAATACGATGGCGTCTAAACGTTCACCGATTACCGCCATATAAGAACCGATGTATTTTGCTAAACGATAGCAGTAAACGTCCATTGCGCGTCTTGCGGGTACGCGTAATGATTCGTCTTCGCTGTCATAGTTGTCTTCCGCAAAACGGCAGTCGCTGGTGACTTCCGTTAAACCTAAAATACCGGATTTTTTGGTTAAAGTCGTGTTGATTTCTTCCACGGACATACCCAATGTATCATGCATATAGAACATGATTGCCGGATCGATATCACCGCAGCGGGTACCCATTACAATACCTTCCAACGGCGTTAAACCCATTGAAGTGTCAATACATTGACCGTGACGAATTGCGGAAACGGAACCGCCGTTACCCAAGTGACAGGTAATCACGTTCACTTTATCTTCCGCTACGCCCAAACGTTTTGCCGCTTCGCGACTGACAAAATAGTGGCTGGTACCGTGTGCGCCGTAACGACGAACGCCGTGTTCTTTATATAAAGAATAAGGAAGGGCGTATAAGAACGCTTCTTCAGGCATAGTTTGATGGAACGCCGTATCGAAAACCACCACGTTTTTTTCTTTTAAGTGCGGGAAAATTTTGAAGGCTTCTTTAATACCGATTAAGTGAGCAGGATTATGTAACGGTGCGAATTGAATGGCATCTTCGATACCTTTCACCACTTCATCCGTTACGATAACGGAAGAGGTAAATTTCTCACCGCCGTGAACGATGCGGTGACCGATTGCTACGATACTTTCCTGAAGAGACGGATCTAACGGGAAGATATTTTTAACGATAAAGTTTAACGCTTCACTGTGTGCGGCGCCTGCTCCTAAATCCGCATTGCCTTTTTCACCGTGCAATTTCCATTTGATACGCGCTTCCGGAAGATAGAACGCTTCGGCTAAACCTGATAATTTTTCCTCGCCGGATACGGGATCTAAGATAGCAAATTTGAGAGATGAGCTACCACAGTTAAGAATTAAAACTAATTTTGACATAAATTAACCTATCTTGTGGGTTGGAGTGGAATAGTTCACTAAATAACCAGCGAACGACTAAAAGTCATAACGCCTATAGAATACACTTTTCGCGCTATAAAATAAATTGCCGGGCGAAGAAAAAACACGATCTTTGTCAAAAAAGTTGAAGATTTCAATATTTTTGATAAAGACGAAAATCCTTTGACGGATACAAATTTGAATGCCGAGAATCCCATCCGGCGTTTAAAGTGTGGGCGAATTTTTCACTGTTTTTTGCGCGATAATCGCGTGTATTTTTATATTCAATATCATTCGAATAGACCGCTTAGACGGCAATTTTATATCTATTTTTCACTCGGCGCATTGCCAAAATATCGTTTAAATTCCCGGCTGAACTGGCTCGGGCTTTCGTAGCCGACCTGAAAAGCGGCAGTGGAAACGGGTAAGTTTTCCTGGCAAATTAATCGCTTGGCTTCCATCAGACGGAGCGATTTTTGGTATTGTAACGGTGAAAGCGTGGTGTGTTTTTTGAAATGGTCATGAAAGCCCGAAAGCGACATGCCGCACAGCTTTGCAAGAGTGTTTACCTGCACGGTTTCACGAAAATGGGTTTGCAAATATTGCGTCGCTTTCGCGATTTTTTGCGTGTTGGAATCAAAACTGACCATTTGTTTAAGCTTGTCGCTTTGTTCGCCGGTGAGCAAACGATAGTAAATTTCCTGTTGGATAAGCGGTGCAAGAAAATCAATATCATTTGGATTTTCGTGCAAGAGTAATAGACGTTCAAAAGCGTTTTCTAGTTTGCTGTCTAAATGCCAGCGTCCGAAAGCGGTTGAATTTTGCGGAACATTGACGAAAAGTGCGGTCTGTTCCAGCAGAATTTTGTTGACCGTTTGCAAATCGATTTTCATAGACATCACCACAAACGGCTCTGCCGGCGTAGCTTTAGTAATTTTACCGCTCATCGGCACATTTACCGGACAGAACATAAAATGCCGGTTATCGAACAGATAGCATTGCGCGCCCAGTTTCACTTCACGCGCGCCTTTAATTACAATACAAATGCTCGGTTCCTGAATCACGTTTTCATATTGAAAGGGAAGATCGGAATGATGAATCACCAGCCCTTTTACTGGCGAATGATAGGTTTGATTGTGCGGAATTACATTGAGTAATCGCTTAAAATTTTGTTCTGAAATCATAATGTTTAGAGAAATAGGCAAGATATTTGCAGAAATGATATAGCGCATCATTTCAGAAATCAATATACTAACAACCATTCCGATACGGAACAAAATCAATCAACCCAAAACAGGAGCTTATTATGGCAAACTCAAAGCAAATTGAAATCTTAAAAAGTCTAGCAAAAGCGTGGTTTGGGAGTTCTCAACAACACAGCATTCACGCAGAAATTATCCGTCAGCAAGGCTTTCCTAAATTAGCCGACAAAATGCAGACGGAAGCGGAAGACGAATGGAAAGAAGCGCAACGTGTAAACGTTCGTTTAATTGAACTTGGTGGCACGCCTGTGGTGGCGATAGATGATTACCCTGTGATTGCCGACATTCGTGAGCAGTTAGAATATGATTACAATGAAGGCGTGAAAGGTATGGCGGAATTAAATGCCATGCTTGCCGAATTTGCCGATGACTATATCACTCGCCGTATGATTGAAGAATTTATTGTGGACGAGCAGGAACATACCAATTGGTTGGCGGAACACATCGGCTTAATCGAAAAAATCGGTTACCAGAATTATTTGATTCAACAAATGTAATTTCAACAAAATTTAAGAGAAAAAGGCAAGACCAATGAAAGCATTTGATAAATCATTCTTACACAACCCGTTTAAAAAAGCGGTAATGCAACACCAAGTTCAGTTAGGTTTTGGCGTGGTTTCAGGCTCGGCGACCAATGCGGAAATCGTGGCGGGTTCTGGCTATGACTTTATTTGGCTAGACGGCGAACACGGTCCGAACACTATTGAAACCATTATTGAGCAAGCTCGAGCGATTGCCGCTTATGACAGCCATGTTGTCGTGCGTCCGCTTGTAAGCGACCGTGCGTTAATCAAACAATTGTTAGACGCAGGTATTCAGTCGATTATCGCACCAATGGTGGAATCAGGTGAACAAGCGAAATATGTGGCGGAATCAATGTATTACCCAGCGCGTGGTAAGCGTGGTTTCGGTGCGCCTGCCGTGCGTGCAGGGCGCTGGGCGAGATTGCCTGAATACATCAAACACGCAGAAGATGAGCTCTTCCTTGCAGTACAAATCGAGAGCAAATTAGGCGTGCAAAATGTAGAAGAAATCACTAAAACCGAAGGGGTTGATGCAGTGTTCTTAGGCCCTGCGGATTTGGCGGTGGATATGGGATATTACGGCGATTTCTCAGGCGAAGAAATGCAAGCAATCATCAAAAAATTGATTACCGATATTCGCAGCTTTGGTAAACCAGTCGGCACCATCGCAGGCAGCCCTGACGAGGCCAAACGTTATATCGAATGGGGCGCGAGCTTTGTAGTCGTGGGAGCGGATACGGTATTCCTTGCTCATGCGGCGGATAGTATGTTAGAAGCGTGCAGCTATTTGAAAAAATAATCGCATTGCAAGGGGAGAGTCCTTCATTTTTTGCAAATTTTGGAGAAATAGGCAGATATTTTAGAAAAACAGGCTACTGTTTTCAGACGGCATTTCGTTAAAATACCTACATTCCAACTCAATCATAAAAGGAGAGCATTATGAAAATTTTTTACAAAACATCGGCAACGGCAACAGGCGGTCGTGATGGTCGCACCCAAGTGGATGACGGTTCAATCGGTTTTGATTTGGTCAGTTTCCAAAACGAAAGCGGTAAAGTCGGAACCAATCCGGAGCAACTTTTCGCCATGGGTTATGCCGCCTGCTTTGACAGTGCAATGAACCATGTAGCGCCAAGTTTAGGCTTAAAACCGACTTCATCAAGCACAACGGTGGGCGTGGGCATCGGTCAAAAAGCTGACGGTGCATTCAGTTTGGATTTAGACATCACCATTACAGTGGCGGGCTTGAGCCTGGAAGATGCGAAAAAGCTCATTGAGAAAGCGCACGAAGTTTGCCCGTATTCCAACGCGACCCGCGGCAATGTGGACGTGCGTTTGCATGTGAATGTGATTCAATCTTTCGATTTATAATTCGTCAGGGCAAATTATATTTGCCCTTTTGTATATTTAGGCGAATGCGATTCGCTCTTACATAAGAAAATACGATGATTACCTTACATTATCTCAAACAATCCTGTTCGCACCGCATTGTGTGGTTGCTTGAAGCCTTAGGTTTAGATTATGAACTTAAAATTTACGATCGTAATCCGGACAATTCAATGGCACCGGCAGAATTAAAAGCGCAACATCCGCTCGGCAAAGCTCCCGTGTTGCAAGACGGCGATTTAGTGTTGGCAGAAGGCAATGCGATTATTCAGCATTTGCTTGATCGTTATGACGATGAAAACCGTTTCACGCCGGTGCATAAAACCGATGAATATTCAAATTATGTTTATTGGCTTGGCGTGTCGGCTTCAATCTTTTCGGCGAACTTACTCGCGTTGCTTACCAAGCGCGGCGACTTCGGCGATTTTGCGCAATATGCGGCGGCGCAAACGCCGTTATACTTCAATCACGTGGAACAAACCCTTGAAGGGAAAACATGGATCGTCGGCGACCAACTTACGGGTGCGGATTTCTCCCTTTGCTTTCCGTTGCAATGGGGCTTGAACTACGTAAACAAAGCCGATTATCCGAACATCGTGCGTTATCTTGAGCAAGTGGAAAATCACCCGGCTTATTTGAAAGCGAACGAAAAAACCAGTGGCGGTTTGGATTTAAGCAAGTTTTGATATCCGCGACAAAAAACATTCAAAAAATCGCCCGCACTTTTAGTTACCATTTTTAATTTTGGTTAAGTGCTCCGATTATCGCTTGTCCTAAGCTTAGCCCGCCGTCGCCCATAGGGAATTGGCGGGCGCTGAGCACGGTGAATTCGGCGAGATTTTCTTTTAACAGACGCCGTAATAGCTGATTATGCATCACACCGCCGCTGAGAACGATGGTTTGGCAACCTAATTTCCTGGCTTGTCGGCGGGCCAAATCCGCAAAACCTTGTGCCAACGCAAAATGGAAAGCGAAGGCTTTATCCGCGTTTTCGCTTTCGTCCTGAAGCCAGCTTTCCCAGAAAACCGTTAAATCTAATTGGTCATTTTTAACCGGCATGAATAAGCGGATATGTTTTGCCGCCTCTGCGCCGGATAATCGTGCGAGCGCAGACTGCGACGCCAAAGCTTCCAATTGGCAGGCGGCTTCGCCTTCCCAGCTTAATTTTTCAGGGGCAAGATTTAAACTGTAGCTGACGGCGTCAAATAAGCGTCCGGCGGAGGAAATCGGCGGCGAATTAATTTGCCGTTCGATGGCTTTGGCGAGCAGTTGCCAGTCGTACCGGGCGCAGGTTTGGGCGGCGATTTCTAGCCAGTTAGGCACAAATTGATGCAAATGCGCCAGCCAGTTGCGCCACGGCTGAGTGGCCGCCAAATCCCCGCCGGGCAGCGCAACCGCCGGCAACCCGCCGAGATGACGACATTCCGCACCATTCACATAGAGGCATTCGCCGCCCCACAGTTGCCCGTTTTCGCCCATGCCGATACCGTCTAAGGCTAAGCCGATAACGGGCTGGTCGCAATGATGTTCCGCCGTAACTGCGGCAATATGAGCGTGATGGTGCAACACTTCTACCCAGGGAACACCGAGTTTTTCCGCTAAGTCTTTGCCCGTATGGGCGGAAAAATAGCCGTTATGCGCGTCCACCGCGATTTTGTCCGGTTTAAATTGGTAAATCTGTTGGAACAGCGCTAAATTCTGCGCTAATTGTGACCGCACTTTTTCGTTGGCGGTATCGCCGATGTGTTGACTAACCACCGCTTTATCGCCTTTCAGCAGGCAGAAGGTGTTTTTTAAATCGGAACCTAAAGCCAGAATATGTTGAGTGTTATTGATATTCAACTGAATTTCGTCGGGCACATAACCGCGCGCGCGGCGTAGGGTTTCCGTGCCGTCGAATGCCGCGCGAACCAGGCTGTCGTCGGCGCGTTGCAGAATATCGCGGTTATGACAGAGAAAAAACTCTGCAAAATCTTTTAAAAATTTGACCGCACTTTCATTATCCAGCACCGGCGGTTCGCCGCTCGGGTTGGCGGAAGTCATCACCAGCGGGCGCTTTATTTCGCGTAATAATAAATGCTGAAGCGGATTGCTTGGCAACATAACGCCGATTTCGTTGAGTTTCGGCGCGATAAGCGAACAGATTTGCGGTACTTTATGTTTTTTCAGGAGCACAATGGGCGCGGCGGCGGACGTCAGTAAACGTATTTCTTCGGGATTCGGATCCCGCAGGCTGTTTAAGTCGGGCACCATAATCGCCAGCGGTTTGCTCGGGCGGCGTTTGCGTTTGCGTAATAATTCGACCGCCTGTTGATTGGTGGCGTCACAGGCTAAATGAAATCCGCCTACGCCTTTGACCGCAACGATTTTGCCTTGTTTTAGCGCCGTTGCCGTTTGCCGTAAGGCGGCGTCGCGCTCGGCAATGACGGTTTCGGCGTTTTGTAACCAAATGTGCGGGCCGCAGTCCGGGCAGGCATTGGGTTGGGCGTGAAAACGACGATCGGCGGGATCCCGGTATTCCGTCGCACAAGCGGAACAAAGCGGGAAATCCGACATCGCCGTATTCGGGCGATCGTAAGGAATGGCGCGAATAATGGTAAAACGCGGTCCGCAGTGGGTGCAGTTAATAAAAGGATAACGGAAACGGCGATCGTGTTTATCGAACAATTCCGCCACACAGGCGGGACAGGTGGCGGCGTCGGGCACGATTTGGGTGTCCATGGCGTTATTTTGGCTTTCACGAATGGTAAAACCGTGAAAGTGCGGTGAAATTTTCCACTGTTTTTTGTGTTGTTGAATATCGCTGATGGCGGCAAGGGGCGGCAATTCTTTCCGTAAATCCTGCAGAAAACGGGCGAGTTTTTCATCATCGGTTTCCATTAACCGAATGAGTACGCCTTGTCCGTCGTTATTGACGTCGCCGGTTAAACGATGTTTGTTGGCAAGTCGCCACACAAAGGGGCGAAAACCGACGCCTTGCACTTTGCCTTTTATGCGCAATGCTATTCCGTTTACACTTTTCGAATTTTTACCGTCCATGATTTAGCCCCATAAAATACGAATGATTTTTATCTTAAATATTTTTGTAACATTGGTTACATAATTTTAACTCTATGATATTCAAAGAAATTATTTTTTTCATAAAGAAAATGGAAAAAATAGAAATTTTATGATCTCAATCAAGAAAAAATTTATTTCATATTTCCCCTGTTCGGCGGCAGGCGTATCCTTATAAAAAACATGGTTATTGCGAGTTCGTGCAATCATTTTTTATCTTTTAATTTGTTTCAATGGGAGATAGCGTATGAACCGTTTTGTTATCGGTGATCCGAAAGATTGTATCGGTTGTAATACCTGTATGGCGGCGTGTAGCGAAGTTCATAAGGCATTCGGATTACAATCTTTTCCCCGGCTTCAAGTTATGCGTAATGATGATATCACCGTTCCTATCCTTTGTCGTCATTGTGACGATGCGCCTTGTGCGACCGTATGTCCCGTGCATGCAATTACCCATAAGAACGACAGTATTCAACTTAACGAAAGTTTGTGTATCGGCTGCAAATTATGCGGCATTGCCTGTCCGTTCGGCGCGATTACGCAACACGGCAGCGGACCGATTGATGCGCCGACGCATTATGAAAACTTCAGTTTTGAACAGTCTGTAGCGCGTGACGTCCGTTTAGCGCCGGACAATACCAATGTGCACAATATGCTGGCATGGCAGCCGGGCGTGAAGGCTGTCGCGATTAAATGTGATCTTTGTTATTTTCGCCCGGAAGGTCCCGCCTGCGTACAAACCTGTCCGACCAAGACTTTATTTGTGATTAGCGATGAAAGTATCGCGCAGGCAAATCAACATAAACGTGAAATGGCGATGGTGAATTCACCGGCAATTCCACGCTAAATTTTCAGTTTTATTCAGGAGTGACGTTATGAGTACGGTTAATTGGCTCATCGCGGCTTTGTCGGTTTATGTGATTGGCGCTTTTGTTTCGCTTTGTTTCAGTCGACGGGAACAAGTTTCCGTGAATATCGCCGGCGTATCCGGCATGATTGGCGGTGCGCTCGGTATAGCGGCTGTGGCGCCGGTGCTGGTCAGCAATGAAACCGCATTCGCTTTATTCCAGACTCCCTTTGCTTTTGCGCCTTATTCCATCCGGATTGACGGATTGGCGGCGTTTATGGTGTGTGTCATTTCCTTATTGGTGATTGTCACATCCTTATATTCTTTTGCTTATGTACGGGAATATAAAGGTAAAGGTGCGGGGTCGATGGGGTTCTTTATGAACCTGTTTATCGCGTCGATGATTGCGTTGGTAACCGCGGATAATGCCTTTTTCTTTTTGGTGTTCTTTGAAATGATGTCTTTGGCGTCTTATTTTTTAGTGCTTACCGAACAGGATGAGAACGCCACGAATGCGGGTTTACTTTATTTCTTTATCGCCCATGCGGGTTCCGTGTTGATTATGATCGCCTTTTTCATTTTTTACTGCTATGCGGGCAGTTTTGAATTTTCGGCGTTTCGTCAAACGGAACTTTCCCCGGCGCTATCTTTTACGGTGTTTATTCTGGCGTTTTTAGGATTCGGCGCCAAGGCGGGGATGATTCCCTTACACGGTTGGTTGCCGAAAGCTCACCCGGCGGCGCCTTCTCATGCGTCCGCGTTAATGTCCGGCGTGATGGTGAAAATCGGGATTTTCGGGATTATTAAAGTCGGTATCGATTTGCTGGGTGCCGAGAATCTTTGGTTCGGCGTGATTGTATTAGCGTTCGGTGCCGTTTCTTCCGTCTTGGGTGTGCTTTATGCCTTGGCGGAGCATGATATCAAACGGCTGTTGGCTTATCACACGGTGGAAAATGTCGGCATTATCATGATGGGCGTCGGCGTCGGCATGATTGGCATTGCGGTGAAAAATCCGGTGCTTGCCGTTGTCGGTTTGCTCGGCGGTTTATATCACTTGTTAAATCACGCCGTGTTTAAGGGATTGTTATTCTTAGGTGCGGGTTCAATTATGTACCGTTTGCACACGAAAGATATGGATAAAATGGGCGGATTAAGCAAACTGATGCCTTATACCGCGTTAACCTTTCTGATCGGCACCATGGCGATTTCCGCTTTGCCGCCGTTTAACGGTTTTGTCAGCGAATGGTTCACTTATCAATCTTTATTCGGTTTAAGTCAACACGGCAATATCGTGCTGAAAATTGCCGGTCCGGCGGCGATTATTATGCTTGCTTTAACCGGTGCCTTGGCAGCGTTATGTTTCGTGAAGGTTTACGGAATCAGCTTCGGCGGCGCGCCGCGAAGCGAGGTCGCCGCCAATGCGCGCGAAGTTCCGCTGCCGATGGTGGTCGCCATGGCGTTGTTGGCGATTCTTTGCGTGCTGCTGGGAATAGTCGCTTCTGTGGTGACGCCAATAATTGCCGGAATTTCGACCGCACTTTCCGGTGCGGAGAGCTTTGCTTTGGCGGAAAACGGTATTGTCGTATCCGATTCGGCGCCTTACACCGCGTTATCCATGCCGATGATTACGATTATGCTGATCGCCTTTATTGCCGTGCCGTTCGCTTATTATGCGATGACGAAAGGGCATCGTTTGGCGGATCGGGCGAAAGGCAATCCTTGGGCGTGCGGTTATGCTTATGAATCCGATATGGCGATATCCGCCGGCGGCTTTACCCGTCCGTTACGGATAATGTTCAAACCGCTTTATACCATTCGTAAGACCTTTGATCCCGTACCGCTCGGTCAAAAAGCCATTAACGGCGCGATTAAGGGCGCCACCGAGGCGGAACCGTTCTGGGAAGAAAAAGTGACCATGCCGATTGCCCGTTTCATTCCTTGGATAGCGGATCGCATTCGGTGGTTACAGGGCGGCGATTTCAGAGTTTATTGCCTGTATTTCGTGATTGCCTTAGTGGCGTTACTTGCCGTTGCGGCGACGATGTAAAGGAGGAGAATATGATTCATTTACCAGCAGAAGTCGCCACCTCCGGCGGAATGTTTTTTCTCGGTATCGTGCAAGCCCTGATTTTATTATTGCTGGCGCCGCTTTTTTCCGGCATTTCCCGTTTTATCCGCGCTCGGATTCAGTCTCGCCGCGGAGCCGGAATTTTGCAGGATTATCGTGATATTGCGAAATTAATGACACGGCAAAATATTCTGCCCGATAATGCTGGGCTGGTATCAAAAGTGATGCCTTATGTGTTGATTGGTTCCGTGTCGGTGGTCGCCATGAGTTTGCCGTTGTTCGTTTTGGCTTCTCCTTTTGGGGCGGGCGGCGATTTGATTACCGCGATTTATTTATTCGCGCTTTTCCGTTTCTTCTTTTCTATCGCCGGGTTGGATAGCAACAGTACCTTTTCCGGTTTGGGCGCCAGCCGTGAAGTAACGCTCGGGGTGTTGGCGGAACCGATCTTAATGCTAAGTTTGTTGGTGATCGCGCTGATTGCGGGCTCCACTAATTTCGGCGTAATGTCCGCCGTATTGGGCACTCAAACCTGGAGTTATCCGGTGGCGACAGCCGTGGCGTTGATTGCCGCGGCGTTCGCCGTTTTTATTGAAATGGGCAAAATTCCGTTCGATTTGGCGGAAGCGGAACAGGAACTGCAGGAAGGTCCGTTGACGGAATATTCGGGACCTGCGCTGGCGTTGATAAAAATCGGTTTAAGCCTGAAATCCATGGTGGTCGTCGCGATTGTTGCGGCGGTTCTGCTGCCGTTCGGCGCCGCTCGGGAATATTCCTTAAGTGCGGTCGTTTTTGGCGCAGTTTTTTTCTTCCTGAAATTACTGATTATTTATATTTTGGCATGCGTGTTTGAAAATACATTGGCGCGTACCCGTTTCATGATGGCGGGGCATCTGACGGTCGTGGGCTTTGGTATTTCCATTCTGGCTTTTATGTTTTATGTAATTGGGATGTAGGAGGATGAAATGGAAAATTTAGCCTTACTGACCATTATTCTTCCTTTTGTCGGCGCAGTTTGGGTCGGATTGGTGAAAAACGAATCGCTGTTTCCGAAGCTCGCCGTGGTTTTTGCCGCACTGGCTACCGTCGGCGCGTTATGCGTGGCGCAGCAATGGCATAGCGCCGCCGTTGCGGTTTTGCATTATCCGTTAATTCGTTTCGGTAATACGGAAATCTTCGGTGTCACCTTTGATGCGGTAAGCACTCTAATCGGCTTTGCCGTTGTGGGATTGGGGCTGTTAATCGTATTGTATTCGAACGGTTATTTAACGGTTAAAAATAAAGAGCATGCCCATGCGCCGTTGCCGCGTTTCTATGCGTTTTTACTGGTGTTTATCGGCGCTATGGCGGGAGTGGTGTATTCATCCACTTTGCTCGGACAATTATTGTTCTTTGAAATTACCGGAGCCTGTTCCTGGGCGCTGATCAGTTATTATCAAACGCCGAAAGCGCAATCGTCTGCGATGAAAGCGTTGATTATCACGCATATCGGCGCAATCGGTTTGTATCTTGCCGCCGCCTTTCTGTTCAGCAAAGCCGGCACTTTTGAAATTACGGCATTAGAACGGCTTGATCCGGCAAGTAAAACCGTCGTGCTGTTTGGTGTGTTATTCGCCGCCTGGGGAAAATCCGCTCAGTTTCCGATGCAGATTTGGTTGCCGAATGCCATGGAAGCGCCGACACCGGTGAGCGCCTATCTGCATGCGGCATCTATGGTGAAAGTGGGCGTGTATATTTTTGCCCGTGCCGTTATGTCGGCAGGCGAAGTGCCTGAAATCGTGGGCGAAGTGGGATTGATAATGGCCATGCTGACATTGGTTTACGGCTTTGTGATGTATTTGCCGCAAACGGATTTAAAACGTTTATTGGCGTATTCCACCATTACTCAACTGGCTTATATTTTTATCGGCCTATCGCTTTTTGCATTGGGTTCCAAATTGGCGTTGGTCGCTGCCGTCGCTTATATTTTCAACCATGCGTTTGCGAAAAGTTTGTTCTTTCTGGTTGCCGGTAGCCTGGCTTATGCCACCGGTACTCGTTCTATGCCGCGTTTGCAGGGCGTGATTCAAAAAATGCCGCTGGTGGGCGTCGGATTCGGGATCGCCGCGTTAGCTATCGCCGGCGTGCCGCCGTTTAACGGTTTCTTTAGTAAATTCCCGCTCTTTGCCGCCGGTTTTGAGTTAGGCAAAAGCCAGGGTTGGATTACGGCGATGATGATTATCGCTTTAATGGAAAGCGTGGCGACTTTTGTGTGGTTGCTGTACAAATTCGGTCAATGCGTGTTGGGCAAGCCGTCCGAAGATGTGGTTAACGCACAACCGTTAACTTTTTCGATGAATCTGGTGTTGGTGATTTTAATGGTGATGTCCGTTTGCTCCGCTTTTATTGCCGCTTATTGGCTTGAAACTCCATGGTTAACCCAATTATAAGGAGAGGATTATGTTGATGATTAATACGTTAGCAGGTTTGTTGATCCTGACTTCTCTTGCCGTGATTGCGGCAAAAACAGCGAAAAAATCGTCCGCACTTTATGCCGTGCAATCCTTGGTTTTAGTGGCTTTGTTTGTATTTTTGGCACAGGAATTAAACGCGCACGAATTGTATATGTGGTCGGTTTCCGCTTTCGTCACCAAAGTGCTTTTAGTGCCGGCTATTTTAATTTTCGCCGTTCGCAAATTAGATGAAAGCACCGTTCCCGCTTCCATGAATGCGGCCTGGTTAATTCCCATTGCCACCGCGATTGTGGTGGTTTGCTACATGGCGACAAATGCCGTTCAGCTGCCGTTGGCGGAACATTTAAAACCGGCGCTTTCCGTTTCTTTGAGCCATTTTCTGTTGGGATTAACCTGTATTGTGACGCAGCGCAACATGATGAAACAGGTGTTCGGTTATTGTTTGATGGAAAACGGTTCCCATTTAACTTTGGCGTTATTGGCGAATAAAGCGCCGGAACTGGTGGAAATCGGTATTGCGACGGATGCGATTTTTGCCGTGATGATTATGGCGGTTTTAGTGAATAAAATTTACCGCACTTTGCATACCTTGGATGCAAAACAGTTAACGGAATTACGGGGGTAAGGTATGGAATGGATTAATGCCTTATTAGCGGTTCCCTTTATTGTGGGCGTGGCGTTCTTTTTTCTTACTCATATGAAAACGGCTTCATTTTCGACCGCACTTCATGTGACGGGATTAGGTCTGATGTTAATTTGTTCCCTGAATGTGGTGGCGGCCGTATTGGAAAACGGGCGGATTGAAACATGGAATCATTGGATTTATGTGGACAGCTTATCCGCCGTGTTTGTGGGATTAATCGGTATCGTCGGCACCTTGGCGGGCGTTTATTCCATCGGTTATATGAATACGGAACTGAAAGAAGGGCATATCGATTATCGCAGCTATGTTTATTATCACGCTTTTTTGCATCTGTTTTTCGGTTCAATGCTGGTTGCGGTAACGACCAATAATGTGATTTTAATGTGGGTCGCCATTGAGTTAACCACACTGACTTCCGCATTTTTGGTCGGCATTTACGGACACCGAACTTCACTGGAAGCGGCGTGGAAGTACATTATTATTTGTTCCGTCGGTGTGGCGTTCGGTTTGTACGGCACGATTTTAACCTTTTCCAATGCCAACGCGGTATTGCACGATTCCTCACAGGCGATTTTCTGGTCGGTGATTAACGGGCAGGCGGCAAATCTGAATCCGCACTTAATGTATCTGGCTTTCGCCTTTATTGTGGTGGGTTTCGGTACCAAGTGCGGTCTGTTTCCGATGCATACTTGGCTGCCTGACGCGCATAGTGAGGCTCCGAGTCCGGCAAGTGCGGTGTTGTCTGCGGTATTATTGAATTGCGCCATGCTGATTGTGTTGCGCTATTTCATTTTAACCGCGAAAGCCGTGGGATTTGACTATCCGCAAGCCTTGTTGTTGGTATTCGGTTTGCTTTCGACCGGTGTATCTTCGTTCTTTATCATTATGCAACATGATATTAAACGTAAACTGGCGTACCACAGTATCGAAAATATGGGGTTAATCAGCTTCGCTTTCGGATTGGGCGGTCCTATCGGCATGTTTGCCGGTTTGTTGCACACCATTACGCATAGTCTGGCGAAAGCGCTGTTGTTTTGTGCTTCCGGTAATATTTTATTGAAATATCGTTCCCGCGATATTTATTACGTCAGCGGAATGTGGAAAGTGATGCCTTGGACGGCGGTTTTATTTGCCGGTGGTGCTTTGGCGTTAGGCGGCGTTCCGCCCTTCGGGATGTTTGTGAGTGAATTTGCCATTGTGGTGGCGGGCATTACGGCGGGGAAAACCTGGTGGGTGATTTTCTGTCTGATTTTCTTAACCATTGCATTATCCGGTTTGACAATAATGCTGCTGAAAACCGTATTGGGTAAACCGACGGAAGGTGTCGAAGCCGGTGAAGGCAGTCGATTATCCGTCGCCGTCATAGCGCTTTATCTGTTGTTATTGTTCGCTATCGGTATTTATATTGCGGATCCGCTTTCTCAGCTTTTACAAAATTCGGTAGGCATCATTCTTGGTCAGGATAATGTTTCTTTCGGTGATATGTTGTTATTGCCTTGGCAAACGTTGCAATAATAAAAATGAGCGGTAGAAAGGCAATAGTTTGACAGGAGGAAAAATGGAATTAACAAAAAATACCTCAGTGAATTTATCTCGGGCGTTAGGTAAAAATTATCTTGAAGCCGTGAAACAGAAATTCCCCGATACTATTCTGGATGAAGAATGGTCAACGGAAAATCAGGTGACGATTACCATTAAAACCAATATGTTGCCTGATGTAGTGGAATATCTTTATTACCAACACGAAGGCTGGTTGCCGGTGGCGTTCGGTAATGACGAGCGCAGTATCAACGGGCATTATGCCGTCTATTACGTGCTTTCTATGGAAGGTGCGGTGAAATCTTTTGTCATCGTAAAAGCCTTGGTCGAACCTGCCGACATGGAATTTCCGTCGGTAACGCCGAAAGTTAAAGCGGCCGTGTGGGCGGAACGGGAAATGTTCGATATGTACGGTTTAAAGGCCGTTGGTTTACCGGATCAGCGTCGTTTGGTTTTGCCTGATGACTGGCCGGAAGATTTATATCCGTTACGCAAAGACGCCATGGATTATCGCCTACGCCCGGATCCGACCGGCGCGACGGAAACCTATGAGTTTATTAATGAAAAAGGGGAAGCGCGCATTGTGCCTATCGGTCCGTTGCATATTACTTCCGACGAACCGGGGCATTTCCGTTTGTTTGTGGACGGCGAAGATATTATTGACGCGGATTATCGTTTGTTTTACGTGCACCGCGGTATGGAAAAACTGGCGGAAACCCGCATGGATTACGATCAGGTAACATTCTTAGCGGATCGGGTATGCGGGATTTGCGGTTTCACTCATAGTGTGGCTTATGCCAATTCTGTGGAAAACGCTCTTGGCATTCAAATTCCAAAACGCGCCGAGTGGATTCGCGCCGTTTTGCTGGAAGTGGAACGTTTGCACAGCCATTTGTTAAATCTCGGCTTATCCAGCCACTTTACCGGTTTTGATACGGGTTTTATGCAGTTTTTCCGGGTGCGTGAAAAATCCATGACGTTAGCGGAAGTGTTAACCGGCGCCCGCAAAACTTACGGTATCAATCTTATCGGCGGCGTGCGACGGGATATGCTGAAACATCAGCGGGAACAATGCCGCAAATTAATCGGCGAAATGCGTGAAGAAGTCAAAAATCTGACGGATATTTTATTGAATACGCCGAATATGAAACAACGTACTCAAGGTATCGGCGTGCTGGATCCTCAGATCGCGCGGGATTTCAGTCCTGTCGGTCCGATGGTGCGGGCAAGCGGATATGCTCGTGACGTGCGTAAAGTACATCCTTTCTCCGGCTACGGCGACATTCCGTTTAACCTGCATACGGAAACCGACGGCGATGTCCTGTCTCGAGTGAAAGTGCGGATTAACGAAGTCTTTGAATCCATGAATATCATTGATTATATGGTGGATAATTTACCGGAAGGCGATTTGTTGACGGAAGGATTTAACTATACGCCGGGCCGTTTTGCTTTAGGCATTACCGAAGCACCGCGCGGTGAGGATATTCACTGGTCTATGTTGGGAAATAACCAAAAACTGTTCCGCTGGCGTTGCCGGGCGGCGACTTATGCCAACTGGCCGACTTTACGTTATATGCTGCGCGGCAATACGGTTTCCGACGCGCCGTTGATTATCGGCAGCCTCGATCCTTGTTATTCCTGCACCGATCGCGTCACGGTCGTGGATGTACGCAAACGTAAAGCGAAAACCGTCGCTTACAAAGAGATCGAACGTTACGGCGTCGAACGTAAAAATTCGCCGTTAAAATAGGGAGCGTGGATTATGTTTAAATTATTGAAAACCGTGTTTAAAGCGGGCGATTCCACAACCAAATATCCGTTCAAACCCTACGAAGTGGATCCCGATTTTCGCGGCAAACCGGAACTGAATTCCGATCAATGTATCGTGTGCGGCGCCTGCACCATTGCCTGTCCGGCGAATGCGTTAACTTTGCGCACTGATCCGGAAAAAGGCGAACGCACCTGGTCGCTGTTTCTGGGACGCTGCATTTTCTGCGGACGTTGCGAAGAAGTTTGTCCGACCAAGGCGATTCGGTTATCGCAGGATTTTGAATTATCGGTAAAAAACAAACAGGATTTGTTTCAGGAAACCGGTTTTGCCACCGCCGCTTGCCAACAGTGTCATCGTCCGTTCACTTCTTATAAGGAACTGAATTATGCCATTGAACTGCTGAAACAGCAGGCGGACGATCCGTCGGAACTGAAGGACAAATTGCAGATATTGCACACTTGCCCGGATTGCAAGCGACAAAACAGTTTAACCAAAACGGCCGATATGGAAGCGCACATGAATCTGCCATTATTAGCTTATCAGGACAAAAAAACAACGTTAAATTTGACCGCACTTCAACCCGCAGAGCCGTCGTCCATGAAAAGTGCGGTGAAAAATTCGAATGATTTTTCCAATCCTTCGGTAAATCCGATTGTCCGGTGAAACAGGAGAGCAGTATGAACACACAAATTCCGATGCCGGTAAACGGTATTTCCACGCCTTTCGCCGTGGATGAAAATATCGCGCAAATGAAACAAACCCTGTTGAAAAATATTCAGCGTTCGGCCTATGTTTACCGCGTGGACTGCGGCGGTTGCAACGGATGTGAAATCGAGATTTTCAGTACCATTACGCCGGTGTTTGATGCGGAACGGTTTGGCATCAAAGTGGTGGCGTCGCCTCGTCATGCGGATATTTTATTGTTCACCGGCGCGGTGACGCGGGCAATGCGTACGCCGGCAATGCGCGCTTATCAGGCGTCGCCGGATCCGAAAATCTGTATTTCTTACGGAGCCTGCGGTTGCGGCGGCGGGATCTTCCATGATCTGTATTGCACCTGGGGCGGCACGGATCAAATCGTTCCCGTGGATGTGTACATTCCGGGCTGTCCACCGACACCGGCGGCGACCATTTATGGTTTCGCCATGGCGTTAGGTTTGCTGGAACAAAAACTAAAAGGTAAACAGGAAATTGCCGATCCCCATGCCGAGGCAAAAGTTCGTTTTCCGACTATTCCTTACGATTTACGGGTAACGCTGGAACGTGAAGCGCGGCGTCTGGCGGGCTATCGTCAGGGCGGCGATATAGCGGATAAATTTATGGCGATGATGAGCGAACAGGATCCGGAACCTTTCGGCGTGCGCATCGGAAAATTTCTGGAACGGGAAGCGGATCCGCGCCTGAGCGAAATCATCAGCCGTTTGCATGCGATCAGTCTGCCTTTTTCCGGTTAAGCGATAATCTTGCCGAGCGTATTGTTTACAGTGCTCCGTTCAAAAGCTATGATGAATAAAACGGACGTTTTAATTCAAAAATAAGGAGAGCAATATGGCAAATTTAGTGAATAAAACGGCATTGGTGACAGGCGGCGGCACGGGTATCGGACGGGCAATCGCCAAACGCATGGCGAAAGACGGCGCCAAGTGGTGATTATCGGGCGAAATGAAGAAACGCTGGAAGAAAGTGCGGAACAACACGAAAATATCACTTATATCGTCGCCGATGTGCTGAAATCCGAGGATATAGCCCGCGTTCTGACGGAAATTCAGGAGGAATTCGGTAAGCTTGATATTGTGGTGAACAACGCGGGTATTGCGCCGATGACACCTATCGAAAAAATAAACTTAGCGGATTTTGACCGCACTTTTGCCTTAAATGTCCGTGCGGTGATTGATGTAACGGCGCAGGCGATTCCTTATTTAAAAGCCAGCAAAGGCAATATCGTCAATATTACCTCGGGATTGGTGCATAATCCGATGCCGGGAAACGGTATTTATACCGCCAGCAAAGCGGCGGTGCTAAGTTTAACCCGTACCTGGGCGAAGGAATTGGCGCCTTACGGTATTCGGGTGAACAGCGTGTCGGCGGGTGCAACCAACACGCCGATACATAACGCGTTAGGGCTCGACGAAGAACAAAGGGAAGCGTACCGACAGGCGGTAAGCCAAGCCGTGCCGTTAGGGCGTTTTGCCGAGCCGGATGAAATTTCGCCGGTTGTGGCGTTTTTGGCGTCCGAACACGCTCGTTACGTAACCGGAGCGGATTATTGCGTTGACGGCGGATTCGGTATTTAATCCGATATTTTTAAGACAAAACCGCTTACAGGCAAGGCTGAAGCGGTTTTGTTTATGAAATCGTTTCATTATGAAAATGATTAAAAAGAATTCGGCACATTATTGAAAATATTCATGAGATGATAGATGATAGCGACGATATTTAGTCGGAAATTTAGTTCAATCAGAAGGAATTTTTATGCAATTTGAAACGCAGTGTTTACATGCGGGTTACAGTCCGAAATCGGGCGAACCGCGGGTTCAGCCTATAGTGCAAAGCACCACCTACACCTATGACAGCGCGGAAGAAATCGGTGATTTATTTGATTTGAAAGCCGCCGGTTATTTCTACACCCGTTTGGCGAATCCGACCACCAATGCCGCCGAAGAAAAGTTAGCGGCGCTGGAAGGAGGAGTAGGCGCGTTATGCACTTCATCCGGACAGGCGGCCACCTTTTATGCCTTGTTGAATATTTTGGAATCGGGCGATCATTTTATTGCGTCCACTTCCATTTATGGCGGCACTTATAATTTATTCGCGCATACCTTCAAAAAAATGGGCATTCAGGTTTCCTTTGTGGATCAAACATTGCCGCTGGAAGTGCTGGAAAAAGCGATTCGGCCGAATACCAAAGCGGTGTTCGGCGAAACCATTGCCAACCCTGAATTGCGGGTATTGGATATTGAAAAATTTGCTCGACTGGCTCAAAAGGCACAAGCGCCGTTGATTATCGACAACACCTTTGCGACGCCGTATTTTTGCCGACCTTTTGAATTCGGCGCCAATATCGTCGTACATAGCACCACCAAATATTTAGACGGTCATGCCGTTGCCATGGGCGGAGCGGTGATTGACGGCGGTAATTTTGATTGGCATAACGGCAAATTCCCGGCGTTTACTCTGCCTGATGAGTCCTATCACGGTTTGATTTATACGGAAACATTCGGTACGGCGGCATATATTGTGAAAGCCCGGGTGCAATTAATGCGCGATTTGGGCGCCACACCAGCGCCGCAAAACAGCTTTTTGCTGAATTTAGGTATGGAAACCTTACCGTTGCGCATGAAAGCCCATTATGAAAATGCGCTGGAAGTGGCGAAATTTCTGGAAACGCAACCGCAGGTCAGTAGCGTGAATTATCCGGCGTTGGAAAGTTCGCCCGATTATGAGTTAAAACAAAGATATACGCCGAATGGGCTTTGCGGCGTGATTTCTTTTGAAATCAAAGGCGGACGGGAAGCGGCGTCAAAATGGCTGAATGGGTTAAAGCTGATTTCCCGGGAAGTTCATGTGGCGGACATCCGCACCTGTGCACTGCATCCGGCGACATCCACGCATCGTCAGATGAATGAAGAAGAACTGGCGAAAATCAATGTGTCAGCCGGGTTGGTACGTTTGTCCGTCGGTATTGAAAACGTGAGGGATATTCTGGCGGATATTGAACAGGCGTTTAACGCGATTTAATCGGGGTTTAAGTGCCGTGAAAACGGGTTAGCGCCGGCGTTAACCCGTTTTTTTCGATTAAAGTGCGGTCAAAATTTCGATCATTTCGTCAATGGCGGCGCATAAACGATCGCGATCATGGCGATAAACGACATCGTCGGCATTCAGCTTGCGCGCCAGAACCCGAATATTCAGCGGATGATAATTTTCGGCATATTGAGGTGTTGTGATAACGCCGTCAATAATGTTTTTTCCCATAACCCGATGAATCCACTGAATGCGCTCCCTGAGCGATAATGCTGCCACAGGGCTGCGTTCGATGCCGAGATTATCGATAAAAATTTTCTTTGCGCGGCTGCTTATCAGCGCCTGAATAATTTCGGGAATCAACAGTGTGGGCATAATGCTGGTTAAAAAACTGCCGGGGCCGAATAGAATCACTTCCGCTTGCTGAATGGCGGATACCGCTTCCGGCGTGGCTTCAACAACGGGATCAAGAAAAACCGAATCCGGCACTTCGTTGATCAGTTTATCGATGGCGACCTCGCCGATAATTTTTTCGCCGGAAGCCAAGACGGCGCCGAGATCCACCGGTTGTTCGGACATGGGAATTAAATAGGATTTCACCCGCAAAAAGTTACGAATCAGGTTGATGGCTTCGGTGGGGCGAATTTCCATATCTTCCAGCGCTTTCAGAATCAGATTGCCGAGATTGTGCCCCGCCAGTTCGCCTTGTCCGCTGAATCGGTATTCGAATACTTTTGAAGCGGTGGTAGGTTTGGCGATAATCTGATTCAGGCAGTTACGCAAATCGCCCCATGCGATACCGCCGTGCTGGCGGCGGATGCGTCCGGTGGAACCGCCGTTATCGGTGGTGGTGACAATGCCGGTGAGCCGTTCTTTCATGAAACTTAATGCGGACATAACGCGGCCCAAACCGTGTCCGCCGCCGATGGCGACAATATGTTGCGTGCCGTCTAAATGATGATGTTGTTCGGACATAAGCATACCTATCAATAAATGCTGTCGCATATTACCCTTATTTGCTTCCAAAGTGGAAAAAATATCAAAAAATTTACCGCACTTTTGTCTAATCGGTTAAAGTGCGGTCAAAATTACACGGATTTTCGTTGCGATAACAGCCAGTCACGGACGGGCGCGATGGAATAGGCGTATTTCCACGTATTCATATGTCCCGCGCCCGGATTGCCCGGCTTTTCTCCGTCGGCAAAAACCGATCCTTTACGGAACGCCACAAAATAAACGTTGGCATCGGCGGCGGTTAATTGATCATAAGCCTGTTGAAATTCTTCCTGTGACCAGCGAGCGTCCCAAACCGCCCGCGCCACTTTGGCGCCTTGCTTTTCCAATTCCTGAGTGAGGGCGGTTTGAGTGGGAAAAGCTTTGTTGTCATCTTCGGAAACGGTAATCCATAATTTGTTTTTCGCCATCGGCGCGACTTTAGCCGGATCCCATTGGCAGGCAACCAAATAACTTGCCGCAAAGAAATCCGGATATCGGATATTCATGGCGATAGCCAGCATTCCGCCGCCGGATTGTCCGGTGGCGTAAAGCCGCGAGGTATCGATGTTATATTGCGTTGCTAAATATTTGATTAAATTAATGATGGCATCCAGATAATCGGATGTTTGACCGTCGTCATCCGCCACGATTTCGTCAAACGCCGGCGCCAGCACAAAAGCGGGATATTGCGTTTGTACCGCCGGCGAAGCCCAGACGACGGCGCCCAAACCCTGATACAGCGGCGCTTTGGTTTTCTTGCCCGTAATGCCGGCGTCATGCATAAAAAGTACCAGCGGATAGGATTCTTTAAACTGATAATTTTTCGGCACGAACAGGTTATATTTTACGGTTTTACCGGTTGCGGGATCCTGCCGGCTTTCCTGTTTGAAATCGTCCGCGATAGCCGTTCGGTTTTCGTCGGTAGCGAACATTCGCCTGTTTATGATAACCGAACCGTTCGCCGATTTCATGTCCGGCGAATTATCGGTTTTTTCGCCGGCTTTAAATTTAGCCGGACGGGAAGGCGGATTTTTTTGCAGTAAATTTGCCGTTTCATCCTGCGGATCTAAATTCAGGATCACAAATTTTCCTTCGTTTTTTGCACCGTTTTCCAATGAATCCGTAACATAAAGCCCGAGCACTTTACGGTTCTGCACCAAAAAACGATAACGAGGCAAATCGGCGGCTTGCAGCGGTTTGTTATATTGAATCGCCACACCAACCCATTTGGCGCCGTCGCCGTAAATTTGATTCAATGCGATAAGTTTTTCCGGCGTATTTTCTTCATCGGCAAGCACAATTTTGGGCAACGTTATCGCCAAAACCGTTCCGCCGGCGAGAGTTAAAAAAGTTCGACGGGAAGTCATTTTTGTTCCTTAATCAGCGTTTCTATCTGTTGTAATCCGTTCAGGCGAGTCGAACTCAGACGTTGAGCGATGCCGAGTTCGCGGAAAAAGTCTGAAAAATGGAAATTATCCAGTTGTTTGACCGTTTTACCGTTCACTTCGTTCATTAAAATTACCAGCAAACCGTTCATAATCCGCGCTTCGCTGTAGGCGGAAAGGGTTAAAGTGCGGTCGGAATTTTGCATGATTTTTGCCCATAGATTGACCTCGCAGCCTGAAATCGGCGTGTAATTTTCCAAATCTTCAGGTTTCGTGAGCGTTTTACCGAGCCGAATCAGCAGGCGGTATTTGTCTTCCCAGTTTTGAGCGTTCAATAATGATTGTTTAATATTCATGATCTTTTGTTTTGACCGTTAAGCCAGTAAATCCAAGGCTTTATCCAAGGCGCGGAAGAATTGTTCCAGTTCCTCAAATGTGTTGTAAGGAGCGAAACTTAAGCGTAATGTCGCAGGCACTCCGAGCCGGGTTAAATAAGGCATGGCGCAGTGGACGCCGGTGCGCAGAGCGATTTGCTGTTCCGCCAGCAAAGTGGCTAAATCGGAACAGGCGATGCGGTCAAACACAAAGCTAACCACCGAACTTGGCGCGGGCGAAGCGAACAGGTGACAATTCGGGTATTTTTTTAACCGCACTTTTGCCTGTTCCGCCAGTGCGACGGCATGCCTTTCCGCCGCTTCAAAATCCCATTGCTGCAACCATTCCAACACCGCATTAAAACCGATAACACCCGCAATATTCGGTGTGCCGGCTTCCAGCCGATAAGGTAAATCGGCGAAACGAATTTCCTGTTTAGAAGCAAAGGCTACCATTTTTCCGCCGTATTGCAGAGGTTGGAGCAGTTCAAGTGCGGTCGGTTTTCCGGTTAAAATTCCGATTCCGTTTGGGCCGTAAATTTTATGCGCGGAAAAGGCGAGGTAATCCGCATCGAGCGCTTGCAAATCAATTTTGATATGGCTGATTGCCTGTGCGGCATCCACTAAAACCAGCGCTTGACTGTATCGGCGGATTAAACGGATTAAATGCGCTACCGGCTGTTCCGTGCCCGTTACATTGGAAACGAAATTGAGCGAGACCAGTTTTGTGCGCGGATTTAACGCTTTGATTAAGGCGTTTTTGTCGATAAGCCATTGATCCGAAATCGGTAAAATCTGAATTTTTGCACCGCACTTTTTGGCAATTTCGTGCCAGGTGACAAAATTAGCGTGATGATCCGCTTCACTGATAATAATTTCGTCATCGGGCCGAAGATGCGGGATTAATCCGTTGGCAACCGTGTTAATGGCTTGCGTGGTGCCGGATGTCCAGATAACCGCCCGTTCCGATTCCGCATGAATCAACCGTTTAACCCGCGTGCGAGCCTGTTCGAAAAGCGCGGTTTGTTTTGCGTCATATTGACTGCGGTGAACGGAGCCTGCGGATTGATAAAAGGCGACGGTGGCGTCGATTAAACATTGCGGTTTTAAGGTGGTTGCCGCGTTGTCAAAATAAACCACCGCCTCTGTTTGCGTAAAGTAAGGAAACTGGCGACGGAATTGTTGTAAGTCAAACATTATTTTTTCTTCTCTTGGTTCGGGTGACGGAATTGAGCGGGCGGAACCGGGCGGGGATCCCGCCATAAGCCGATTCTTGCGCGTTGCGCTTGTTGTTGGGCGTCGAAATAAACGGGATCTTTCACATATCCTTCATATGCCCATGCCATGCCCAGTCGTACCATTTTCAGATTAATATTTTCCTGTTGCGCATTATAAACTGTTGCCAGTAAGCGATGATAACGATCATATCCCGAAATACGCAACGTTACCTGTTTTTTATGTACCAGCCGTCCTAACGTTAGTCGGGATTGCTTGCCGAAAGGCTGTGCGGGTTCAGGCGCATCGATTTCATCCAAACGGACTTTGAGCTGTTTATGATTATTCGTAAGGCAGGTTAGGGTGTCGCCGTCAGAAATTTTGACCACCCGACAGGATAAAGTGCGGTCGGCTTTTACGTTAAATGTTAAAAAAATGAGCAATAAAGCGATAAAAATGGCTCTTTTCCGCATAATGTTAGTTTATATCAAGTTTTTATACCCATTAAAGGTAACAATTTAACAAAAAGAGTGTAAAATAATTTCGCAAATTTTCAAAAAAAATTGAGTTATTTATGTTTGAAAAATATGATTTACCGAAAAAAGCGGCGGAACTTGCCCGCTCGCTCATTATTTTATACGCAATGCTGTTTCTTGGCGAGTGGATTACTCGGCTTATTCCTCTCGGTATTCCCGGCAGTATTATCGGCTTATTGCTATTGTTTTTAGGATTAACTACTCGGATTATTAAAGTTCAGTGGATTTTTTTCGGCGCCGGTTTGTTGATTCGTTATATGGCGGTGTTATTTGTACCGGTGAGCGTCGGCATTATGAAATATTCCGATTTGCTGGTTTCGCAGGCAAAGGCTTTGGTTATTCCGAACGTAGTGAGTTCTTTAACCACTTTAATCGTTGTGGGATTAGTAGGGGATTATTTATTTTCTTTAAACTCTTTCAAAAAGCTACGTAAAAAAGTGATTAAAAAACGTCTTAAGGAGCAGCCATGATTATTCTGTTTTCTTTGTTGACCATCGCCGCTTTCTTTGTGGCGTTGCAAATTAATAAACGCCTGAAATCCATGTTGTTGAATACTTTTGTACTGACGGTGTTGATTTTAGTCGGAATTTTGCTGGCGACCGATGTACCTTACGATACTTATATGAAGGGCAATGCGCCGTTAAATAATTTGTTGGGCGTTAGTGTGGTGGCGTTGGCACTGCCGTTATATGAACAGCTCCATCAAATCGCTGCGCGCTGGCAAGCCGTGCTGCTTACGACATTGTTGGCGTCCGTATTGGCGATGGTATCCGGTGCGGGGGCGGCGATGTTGTTGGGCGCCAATCCCGAAATTGTGGCGACGGTAATTTCTAAATCCGTCACCACGCCGATTGCCATGGAAGTGTCGAAACATTTGGGCGGCGTACCGGCTGTGGCGGCCGTAGGCGTGATTTTGGCCGGTTTGCAGGGTTCCATGTTCGGTTATCTGATTATGAAAAAATTACGGATTAAAAATCACGAAGCCATCGGCCTGGCGGTGGGTTCCATGTCTCACGCGCTGGGCACAGTCAGCCTGATGGAAGTGGATCCGCGAGCGGGCAGTTACAGTTCAATTTCACTAGTGCTTTGTGGTATTATCAGCTCATTATTGGCGCCTTTAGTCTTCAATTTAATTTATTTCAGCTTATGATATTGTCCGTGAATCCCACTTGGCTTGAGCGTTTTCAGGTCGATCAGCCGAGAGAAAAAGATCATCGACCTCCTTTTCGCCGCGATCGTGCGCGTATTCTGCACAGCGCGGCGTTTCGTTGTTTACAGGCAAAAACGCAGATTCATGCGGTCGGCGAGAACGATTTTTATCGCACTCGGTTAACTCATTCGTTGGAAGTGGCGCAAATCGGCAGCAGTCTGACTTCTCAATTGCGCTTCGCCGAAGCTTACACAAAGCTTGCGACGCAGTTAAATTGTAACGGCGAAGCGCTGGAACGTTCACTCAAACCTTTATTGCCGACCAATGATCTGATTGAAACCCTTTGTTTCGCTCATGATATCGGGCATCCGCCTTTCGGACACGGCGGGGAAACTGCGCTGAACGCGATGATGCGTAACGCCGGCGGCTTTGAAGGCAACGCTCAGACTTTCCGCATTGTGACCAAATTGGAACCTTACACGGAAAAAGCGGGCATGAATTTAACCCGCCGCACCATTCTGGGACTGGTGAAATATCCCGCCATTTTAGATGAGGCTTCGCCGCAATATGCGCAGCTGGATTTACCGTATCCTACGGATTTGAGCCATTTACGCCAGGTTGATTGGCGACCGAGCAAAGGATTGTATCGCGATGATTTAGCCATGATGAATTGGTTATTGGCGCCGCTGTCCGATTCCGATCGTCGTTTATTCACTTCATTCCGAAAAGTGCGGTCAAATTTTCAAGAGTTTTTGAAAACCTCTTATAAATCCTTGGATTGCAGCATTATGGAGCTGGCCGATGACATTGCCTACGGTGTGCATGATTTGGAAGATGCCGTGGTGGTGGGGCTGATAACCCAAAATCAGTGGCAAGTCGCTTATGACGAGCTGAAAAATTGCGCTTCCGACTGGATGCGGAAAAATGTGGATAAGCTGACGCAGAAGCTGTTTTCCGATTATCATTATGAACGTAAAAACGCCATTGGCGCGCTGGTAAATTATTTTATTACTCATGTACGTTGGAAAATGACGGCGGAATTCGATGATCCGCTGCTGCGCTACAACGCCGAATTGCCGGACGATGTAATTTGCGTGCTGAATATTTTTAAAGATTTCGTATTCAAATATGTGATTCGCGATGTGGAAACGCAGCGCATTGAATTTCGCGGGCAGCGTATTTTAACGGAAATGTTTCAGATTTTTGACAGCGACCCGGAACGCCTGTTGCCGCATAATACGGTAAAACGTTGGCAGAATGCGGAATTAGCGGGGCGCAAACGGATTATTTGCGATTATATCGCCGGGATGTCTGACGCTTATGCTTTGCGGGTTCATCGCCAGCTTTCGTAATCGGCTTCGCTTTATCGACGTTTTTTCCGTCGTGCGGGCAGAATCTGTTGAAGATAAGGTTTGAGTTCGGGAAATTGGAACTGAAATCCCGCCCGTAATAATTTTTCGGGGTACGCATTTTGGCTGTCGAGCAGCAAACAGGCGCGCTCGCCAAACAATATTCGTAACAAGCAAGCCGGTGCGACGGCAAAATGCGGCCGGTTTAATTGTGTGCCTAAAAGATGATTGAATTCGGCGTTGTTAACCAAATTCGGTGCGGCAAGATTGAACGCGCCGCGACAATTCGGGGTTTGCAAAAGAAAATCAATGGCTCGAATCATATCGGGTAAGGCAATCCACGGCATAATCTGTTTTCCGTTTCCCAATCTGCCGCCGAATCCCCATCGGTAAACCGGCAGAACTTTTCCCAGCATTCCTCCGGAAGCGGCCAAAGGCATGCCGGTTCGCAGCAGACAAATCCGCGTTTTTTCCTGATCTTGCACTTGATTTGCCGCTTGTTCCCATTGTACGCAAAGCTGTCCGGTGAAACTTTCGCTTGGCGTCTCGGATTCGGTGATAACGCGCTGTCCCTTGTCGCCGTAATAACCCGTAGCGGAGGCGGAAATAAAACAGTGCGGCGGTTCGGTGCTGCGATTGATAAGTGCGGTCAGTTTTTCGGTTAAATTTAAACGGCTTTGGCGGATAAGCGTTTTTTGTTTATCCGTCCAACGACGATTAAAAATGGGTTCGCCGGCAAGATTAACGACGGCGTCAAATTGATTGAAGTGCGAAAAAACATCAAGAGAATCGACCGCACTTATGCGATGCTGAAAGCGTCGTTCGGCATTTTGCGGGTTGCGGGTGAGCAGGGTGATTTGGTGATCTGCCAGCCATTGATTGACTAACGCTTGTCCGATAAATCCCGTACCGCCGGTAATAAAAATCTTCATCAGAGTGAGTTTTCAAATAAGCGTTTTACGTTTTCCATCAATTTATCAATAGAAGTGCCGGTTGTCGGCGTGATGAAAATCGTATCGTCGCCCGCAATGGTGCCGAGAATGCCCTCCGCTTTGCCGACGGAATCCAGTAAGCGAGCGATTAATTGTGCCGCGCCGGGACTGGTTTTGACCACGATTAACAGTTGATTGTGATCAATATCCAGTACTAAATTTTTCAGCGGGCTGCTGGTATTGGGCACGCTCATTTCGTTCGGCAGGCAATAAACCATTTCCATGCGGGTATTGCGGGTGCGAACGGCGCCGAATTTGGTGAGCATGCGGGAAACTTTGGATTGATTGATATTGTTGAATCCCATTTCCTGTAATGCGGTAACGATTTCGCTTTGTGAACCGAAACGTTCCTGTGCGAGTAAATCTTTAAAAACCTGCAGTAGATTGTCTGTTTTGTTATCCGTCATCATAATGATAAATATGTGTGGTTTATGGAAAATTTTTGCATAAATTCTGCATAAAAATTCAAAATTAATCAATAAAAATTTAAATTTAAAATAATTTGAGCGTTTTCGAAAAATAAATGCTGAAAACTTGTTTTAGATCGTGAAATTAGACGATTATTTATTTGAGTTTCGTTTCTTTTCTTCGTAGAATCTACTGAGTTAAAGTTATTACTATTATCAAGGAGCATATCATGAAAGTAACCTTATTAGGCGCCGGCGGCGGTATCGGTCAACCTCTCTCGTTGTTGTTAAAATTGAACCTTCCGGCTGAGAGCGAATTAAGTTTATATGATGTCGCGCCAATGACTCCGGGCGTGGCGAAAGATGTTAGTCATATTCCGACCTCAGTGAATGTAGAAGGTTTCGGCGGCGATGATCCGTCCGAAGCATTAAAAGGTGCGGACATCGTATTAATTTGCGCGGGTGTTGCGCGCAAACCCGGCATGACGCGTGCGGATTTGTTTAATGTCAATGCCGGAATTATCCAAAGCTTGGTGGAAAAAGCGGCTCAGGTTTGCCCTAAAGCCTGCATTTGTATTATTACCAATCCGGTGAATTCGACGATTCCGATTGCGGCGGAAGTATTGAAAAAAGCCGGCGTGTATGACAAACGAAAATTATTCGGTATTACTACGCTGGATGTTATTCGCTCCGAGAAATTTATTGTGCAAGCGAAGAACATCGAGATCAACCGTAACGATATTTCTGTTATCGGCGGTCACTCGGGCGTGACGATTTTGCCTTTATTATCACAGATTCCGCATGTGGAATTCACAGAACAGGAATTGAAAGATTTAACCTATCGTATCCAAAACGCAGGAACCGAAGTGGTCGAAGCTAAAGCCGGCGCCGGTTCGGCGACGCTTTCTATGGCGTATGCGGCAATGCGTTTTGCGGTTTCAATGGCGCGTGCACTGAAAGGTGAAGTGATCACGGAATGCGCCTATATTGAAGGCGACGGAAAATTCGCTCGTTTCTTTGCTCAACCGGTTCGTTTAGGTAAAAACGGGGTGGAAGAAATTCTACCGTTAGGTACCTTAAGCGCATTTGAGCAGGAAGCGCTTGATGCGATGTTACCGACTTTAAAAGCCGATATTGAAAACGGCGTGAAATTTGTCACAGGTGAATAATTAGCTTACGCTAATCGGAAAAATTAAATAAGGACTAAATACCGCAATGGATTTAGTCCTTTTTTCGGCTTAAATATTGGAAATAACGGCAATGATCGGGGGATTAAAAAAGGTTAACGTATGCCGTTAACCTTTTGAAGAGCCGATTATTTTACTTTATTCGGTGGTTTCGTCTTTTGGCGGTTTAATCGCCAGTAAATTACATTTGAGTTTACTGATAACATGTTCCGCGGTATTACCCAATAATGCGGCGGATAAGCCGGTACGTCCCACAGTGCCGAGTACGACCAATTCCGCGCCGAGTTCTTCGGCAACTTCTGGAATTACCTCTTCCGGGAAGCCTTCACGTACATGAGTATGATCTTCATCAATACCATATTTTTGGCGTAAAGCTTTCATATTCAGTAAATATTGTCCGCGGATGCCGTTAATATATTCTCTGGTATGGAATTCCGGTAAGTCGATCGCCATATTGATTGGTGTCGGCGGATAGGCACTGACTAAGTGGATATTTCCGCGTTCCAATGTATCGGCTAAATCGGTACTCAGATTGACCAGATAATGATTAAATTGTTCGTGATAATCTTCGTCACCGGATACATTTACCGCCACGAGAATACGACGCTGATGTTTCCAGTCTCCGTCACGCACCATTAACATAGGGGCCGGACATTTACGCAACAACTGCCAATCTACCGGCGTAAAGAAGATAGAGGCCATACTCTCTTCTTCTTTGGTGTATTTCACAACCAAATCGTATTGATTTTTTTCGAACTCTTCCGCGATAGCTTCCGCTTCATTGTTGTTCCAAACGACTAAGGTTTTGAATTCAATCATTGGGTCCGCATATTTTTCAATATAATGCTGAATTTCTTGCTGACGCTGAGTAATTACGCCTTGATGCATTTCATTGCGTTCTTCGGATGAAAGCAACGCTGACATTTCATAAGATAAATCATAAACTGCAAGGAATAGCGTAATTTTTACTGATTGCTCGCTTTTTTGTTCTTTCGCTAGGCGAACGGCACGAGCCAAGCCGTATTGTTTTTCATTTTCAGGATTCAGAACGACGAGTATATTATTAAATTTCATAATGTTCTCCTTTCTTAATTGTTATGACTAGCATAGAACAGAGATGCCGTAAGGACAAGAATAATGAGTCAAAAATGTGACCTAGTGCAAATTTTTGACAAAAAAATTGCCGCTTCTCGCTGAAACGGCAATAGATTGAATTACGGGACAAATTTAATTTTTGTTCGGTTTGACCCCGAAATTTCCAGTAAAGCATTTAAGTTATTGATAGTAATGTATTTTCCCTGGACGGAGAGAATGCCCAATTTTTGAAAACGGCCCAGTAAACGACTAATCGTTTCAACGGTCAAACCAAGATAATTGCCGATATCGCCGCGCGTCATGGTTAAACGGAATTCGCGGGATGAAAAACCGCGGGCGGAGTAACGTTTGGACAGATTATAGATAAAAGCGGCTAAACGTTCTTCCGCATTCATTTTGGAAAGTAAAAGGATCATTTCCTGATCACTTTGAATTTCGCTGCTCATTAAGCGCATCATTTGCTGGCGTAATTTCGGCATTTTGCCGGTTAGATCATCCAAAATATCATAAGGAATTTCGCATACCATGGCGGTTTCCAGAGCTTGCGCGAAGCTCGGATGGCGTGCGTTCGTGATAGCGTCAAATCCGACTAAATCGCCTGGCAGATGAAAAGAAGTGATTTGTTCTTCGCCGGTTTCGCTGATAGTATAAGTTTTGATCGTTCCGGAACGGATAGCGTAAAGAGAGGTGAGTTCATCGCCGGCTTTGAAAAGAACCTGCGATTTTTGAATGGGTTTTTTGCGCTCGATAATGTTGTCGAGCTGATCAAGCTCATGTTCGTTAAGAGTGAAAGGAATACAAAGTTGACTGATACTGCAATCCTGGCAGTGAATAGCGCAACCGCCGGATTGTATACGACGACCTGCTTTGGTTTCGTTAGCTAAATTTGTCATGTGTTCCTCAATAACTAAAAACGCATAAAATGTAATAAAATTGATCTAACGCAACAAATAATAGCATTATTTGTTAAAATTAAGAAGAAATAAATCAAAAACTCAGAGGGTAAAATCATGCCGGCAGAAAAATTAACCAAACGTCGATTTTTCCAAATTCTCATTATGTTGGGAATTCTGGTTTTCGTTTTTTTATACCGAACCTATCAGCATTCCGAATCGCCGAATCGGAAATCTCATCACAGCGAGCCGGCTGAGCGGACGAAAAGTGCGGGCGATTTTGAGCCTGTTTTTGAAAAACGACAATAAAAAAGGAGAGCACAATGATGCTCTCCCTTTTTCATCAGGCTAGTCGGCGTTTGATAAATTGCCTAAATCTTTGTCGATAAGGAATAAGGATTTGCCTTCTTCGCCTAAAATATTGAATTTATCTAAAATACCGCCGAATAATTTTTCTTCTTCGTGTTGTTCACCCACGAACCATTGCAAGTGATTGAATGCGGAATAATCTTTTTCTTCGAAAGTTGCCGTCACTAATTCATTGATTTTACGAGTGATTAATTTCTCGTGTTCAAAGGTTAATTCGATAACCTGACGCAATGATTTATATTCGGCCGCCGGTGCTTCAATGGCTTCAATACGCACTTCCGCGCCGGTTTCATTCAGGTAAGTGAACAGTTTGCGCATATGCTGCATTTCTTCCGCCGCATGTTCGCGCAGGAATTTTGCCGCTCCCACAAAACCTTTGTGTTCGCACCAGGCGCTCATTTGCAAATAAAGATTGGAAGAATAAAACTCAAGATTCATTTGAGCGTTTAACAGTTTTACAACATTTGTCGATAACATTTTCATTCTCCCGCTTATAATTTTGCTAAATCATTGTCGATGAAATATAAAGAACGACCGTCTTCACCCATGATGTTGAATTTATCCAGAATGCTGCCGAACAATTTTTCTTCTTCGTGTTGTTCCGCCACATACCATTGCAGGAAGTTGAAAGTAGAGTAATCTTTATGAGCGAAAGTGACTTCCACTAACTCATTGATTTTGGAGGTGACTAATTTTTCGTGTGCCATTGTCACTTCGAACACTTCTTTTAATGAACCGTATTCATAACGCGGTGCCTCGATTTTACCTAAAAGCGGTAAACCGCCGGTTTCGCTCACATAGGAGAATAATTTTTGCATGTGTTCCATTTCTTCGTCGGCGTGACGAAGTAAAAATGCCGCCGCACCGGTATATCCTTTGTGTTCGCACCAGGCGCTCATTTGTAAATAAATGTTGGATGAATAAAATTCTAAATTGATTTGTTCGTTCAATTTAGCGGTAATTGCTTGGTTTAACATGTTTGTTTCCTCAATAAAATAATGTCGATGACATTGTCATAAAGTCGCGGCTATTTTAACCAAATTATAACATTCGTCAAGTGTTGTTTTTCGTAACCCATTAATTTATTTGAATTTTTTAATGTAAATCATTCTTGTTTATCAAGCCGGTGACAGGCGCAATTCCGCGCAAAATCACAAAAAAGTATGGTGTTTTTATGCCGCAAAATCGCTTATCCGATTTTTTGTGCTCAATCTTCGTTGGCAGGTAACGGCAAAAAACTTCGCTTTTTTTGACCGCACTTATAACGCCAGAACCAGCACGCCGCTGCAAATTAATAAAGAACCGATCACCAATTTTAAACTGACGGCTTCACCCAACAGCACCACGCCTAATACGATGGCGATCACCACGCTGAGTTTATCAATCGGCGCCACCCAGGAAGCGGGGGCGAGTTGCAAAGCGCGATAATAACAAAGCCAGGATAACCCGGTTGCAACGCCGGAAAGAATCAGAAATGTGAGGGGTTTGGCGGCGATATGTTGGGGCAGTTGCCATTCGTTACGGGCGGTGATGATGGCGCCGATAACGAAGAAAATCACGATGGTGCGGATAAAAGTGGCAAGATTGCTGTTCATGCCTTCCACGCCGAGTTTTCCGAGAATGGCCGTTAAACCGGCAAAAAATGCCGAGCCGAACGCGAAAATAAGCCAGTTCATGAATTTCTCCTGTTTCCTGTTAAAGTTTTGGTTATAATGCAGCTAAATTTTATTCAAGGGAAGATTATGGAACAAATAAATATCGAAATCGCTTATGCTTACCCGCATAATCATTATTTAAAATCTTTCACTTTGGATGCGGGGACGACCGTGCAAACCGCTATTTTGCAGTCGGGCATTTTGAGTCAATATACGGATATCGATTTACGCCAGAATAAAGTAGGTATTTTCGCTCGTCCGGTGAAGTTAACGGATGTGCTGAAAGACGGCGATCGGATTGAAATTTATCGTCCGTTACTGGCGGATCCGAAAGAAATCCGGCGCAAACGTGCGGCTCAGCAGGCGGCGCAACAAAAGGCCAAAATATAAGGATCGCCAATGAGTCAGTTTTGTTTACCCGAATCGATCAGCGCGGAAATTTTTTTGCGGGATTACTGGCAGAAAAGGCCGCTGGTGATGCGTAATGCCTTGCCGGAAATCGTCGGTATGTTCGAGCCGCAAGATATTCTCGAGTTAGCCCGAAGCGAAGAGGTCACCGCCCGTTTGGTGCGGCAATATAACGATGATGATTGGCGAGTTAAACTTAGTCCGCTGAATGCCGAGGATTTCGCCGATCTTCCGGAAAAATGGTCGGTATTGGTGCAGAATTTAGAGCAATGGTCGGTGGAATTGGGTGAAATGTGGAACCGCTTCGGTTTTATTCCTCAATGGCAGCGCGACGACATTATGGTGTCTTTCGCGCCTCAGGGCGGTTCCGTGGGAAAACATTACGACGAATATGACGTTTTCTTAGTGCAGGGTTACGGGCAACGCCGTTGGCAACTGGGAAAATGGTGCGATTCGAGTACCGCATTTAAACCGAATCAACCGATTCGCATTTTTGACGATATGGGCGAATTGGTACTGGATGAAGTGATGAATCCGGGCGATGTCCTGTATATTCCGTCGCGTATGGCGCATTACGGCGTGGCGGAAAGCGATTGTTTAACCTTTTCTTTCGGTTTGCGTTATCCGAATATTTCCGATTTGACGGATAAAATAAACGAGCAGTTTAACCGGCGGGATCCGGAAATTGATTTTTCCGAATTCATGTTGCCGTTGCGCTTAAATCAAAGGGAACAACCGACGGGAAAATTGGGAGAAGCGGAAATCCGGCAAATGAAGGCGCAGTTTTTTCAGCGGTTAGCGAATTCCGAACCTTTTGACCGTTTGTTCAGACGGGCGGTTGCCGGCGCAGTGACAACCCGTCGTTATGATTTACTGATATCCGACGAGATGTCGGATCCCGACGAAGTGCGGTCGGAAATGGAGCGGAATTTTGCGCGGTTGCAACAGGATAACAACTGCAAACTGGCTTATCTTACCGCGCCGCTGGAAATTTACGCCAACGGCGAATGGCTGGATGAACTGAACGAATTGGAAAAGGCCGTGTTGAAACGTTTGGCAGACGGGGAAAAGCCGGATTTCACCGAACTAAAATCGTTAGCGCAGGAAGTGAACGGTTCGCAAGAGGATTTCATCCTATTATTCGACAGTATCTGCAACTGGCTGGATGACGGCTGGGTATTGCTGGTTTAACGCGATAAAGCAAAAGTGCGAGCAAAAAAACGCATGAATTTTTGCCCGCACTTTTCGTTTATTCTTTGTAATCTTCTTTGTTGAGATCGTATTTTTTCATGCGCAAATAGAGTTTTTTACGGGGAATCTGCAAATAAGCGGCGGCATCGTTAATTTTGCCCTGAAAGCGATCCAACACGTCGGCGATAATATTTTTTTCATACTCTTCAATTAAACTGTCGAGCGATAATTCGCTTTGTCTATCTTGTGTGAAATGCAAATTATCGTTCTGTACGGTGATGCCCACTGCGTAAAGTTCCGCCGTATGAATCAGTTGGCTGATATTTCCCAGCCATTGTTGGGACAATAATTGCTTGATGAATGCTTCCGTTATGGCGGGCTTTTTCTTATTCAGTTTATCGCAGGTGACGGCGAGATAATGACGAAATAACGGCTCAATGTCCGATGTGCGATGAGATAACGGCAGGCATTCGATTTGAGTCAGGGAAAACGAATAAAACAATTCGGGCAATAATTTGGCTTGCGCCAATAATTGTTGCGGGGAATATTGGCTGACGGCAATAATTCGGGCATTTGGGTTGCGTAGAATAAACTGAGCCAGTAATTTTTGCGCCGCATTGGTCAGATATTCAATATTTTTGATAATGAACGTCGTATTTTGCGCGGCGTTTAATTGAGATTGCAATTCTTCGGTATCGCATTCGCCGAGAAGCTCTAGACATTGCTTTTGTGGAAAACGCGTTTTAGCCAATTCGTGCAGATAATGTGCGGTTAAGGTTTTTCCCGTGCCGATTTCGCCGAAAATAAAAATGGGTAAATCCGTTTGTGATAATTGCTGTAAACGCCGGCGTAAATTTTTTATCCATTTACTTTGTCCGATAAGATGGGTTTCCAGCTCTTGTTGTTGCCAATGTTTTAACGCCAATTGCGCCTGACGTTGAGTTAACGCCAGATCGATTTGTTGCAGCAAGCGTTCGGGATCCACCGGTTTTTCGATAAAATAAAACGCGCCTTTTTGCATGGCGTCGATCGCCATCGGCACGTCGCCGTGTCCGGTAATTAAAATGACGGGGAGATTTTTATCCTTTTCATGCAACCGTTCAAGCAACTGCCAGCCGGACAATTGCGGCATATAAATATCGCTCACCACCACGCCTTGCCAGTCTTCCGTAATGAGTGGCTCAGCGTCTAACGGATTATTCAATGCGATAATTTCATAGCCTTTTTCATCGCTCTCTAAAGCCAGCAATGCCTGATAAGCCTGCAATACATCCGGATCGTCGTCGATTAACAACACTAGGCTTTTATTTTTCATGATGGTTACCTGTTATTTCTTGAGATATTGGCGGAAATTCTAAAATAATGACCGCACTTTGTTGAAAACTGGAAGCGATATAAAGGTTTCCGTTGAATTGATTCATAATATGGCGACAGATTGTTAATCCTAAGCCCAAACCGACTTCTTTACTGCTGTAAAAAGGTTGTAACAATTTATTGATATTATCGGTTTGCCAACCGATACCGTTATCTTCCACATAAACATAAGTTTTTTGCCGCTCGGAGGTGATTCTTACCGAAATATGCGGTCGGCTTTTACACGCTTCCAACGCATTATTGAATAAATTGACAAAAATCTGTTCCAACAGCAGGTTATTACCCAATATCGTCGCATTTCCCTGAACGGATAAGATCGCGTGCAGCGGTTGATGACGCAATTCAAGTAATGACCAGGCTTCGTTAATCACCGTATGCAGATCGATTGGTTGCAGCGGTTCCATTTGATTAGTCCGCTTGGTAAACTGGCGTAAGCCTTTCACAATACGTCCTATTCGTTCCGTTAGTCCGGTAATTTTTGCCGTATAATCCGCCACTTGGCGATAATCTTGCTGTTGCAGCATTTTTTTCAGGCTGAACAGATAAATGGACATCGCATTTAACGGTTGATTAATTTCATGCGCCAACATGGTCATGGTTTGCCCGACCACCGCGAGTTTTGCCGTTTGAATTAATTCGTTTTGCGTATCTTGTAAATTTTGTTGAATAATCCGTCGTTCCTGCAAAATTTCGGTATGTTTTTTTAACAATCGATTGATTTCGGAAATTTCGTCGTTACCGATGATTTGGATAAGCGGATCTTCTTTTCCTTGGTTTAATAATTTAACGGATTCGATTAATTCTTCAAAACGTTTAGTTAAATGTTTTTGTAAATAAAAACGATTAAACAGCAAAATAAATAATAAAATAATCATTAAAGACATCAAAATAATAATTCCGCTGATTTCCGTTTGGGTTTTCAAATGACTATTCAGCATACTAAATTTATCTTTTGTTTTCGATAAGATTTTATTGGTTAGATTACGAGTGGCATATAATATTTTTTCCTGATGCGAAGCAATATTATTCAGAGATTGCTGATGGTTATTTATATTGGTAATTAACAGATCTAATTCTTCTCCAGGTTTAGTAATGTTAACCAGAGTTTCTACCATTTGTTGTAAAGTTGCCAGACTGGCTTTATTCGGTTTCTTTTGTTCATTTAAATAAATATTCAGGATGATATTTTTCAGATTCTGATATTCTTCACTAATATTTTGTTTTTCCAATGAATAAATAAATTGTGTGATTTCATTTTTTATTTGTTCTTCCATGTTTTTTAATTTGGTCATACTTTGTAATTCATCTTGTAGATTCAGCATTAAAGTCTTTCGCGCGCGTTCGCCCGGCTCGGTAAAGTTAATTTGCTGCCAGTTTAATTCTTGCCCTAATGCCACAATTTCATTATTAAAATCGTCATGTAACCATTGAATTTTAGTAAATAATTCCTGTTTCTTTTGCTCGATATAAAAATATTGCGAAATATTATTGTCTATTTTACCGATTAACGATTTTAAATCGGATATGTTTTGGGTAAGTATTATTTGGTTATCCGGCTCGGTTAATGCCAAAGCGTTTTTTTCAATTTCGATTAATTGCAGATTAAGTTGTTTAAACATAGTTTGACGAGTCGGATTATTTTTTACGGCGGCAAAACGATCCAATTCATTGATAAAAGAATTGACATTGTCATCTAATTTTAATGCTAAGTTAGTTTTAGGAAAGTAATCGTTTAAAATATAATTAACCTGTTTATGTTGCTGATACCATGAGATTAAACTGACGGCGCCGATAATACAGGTAAATAATAATCCCATATTTAAAGCGTTTTTCAGAGTTTTAATAATGCCGGATTTATTCACTGTTATTCTTCCTCAATTTGGCTTAATACCCGATTAATTTGTTGTTGAAAGAATATTGCCCATTGTTTTTCCTGTTGAACGGCAAAACCGCGATCATTTTTTAATCGGGATAAGTAAATTTCGTCGCCGGCTTGTTTTTCGTCAACGGGAATTGTTGTTAAAATTTGGCGAAGTGCGGTCAGTTTTTTGTTTGTTTTTTTCTCTTTTGCATGAATTAGCGCCCAGGCTTCTTTTAATTGAGTTAAGCGAAAAGTAATGGCGATATCGAATAATTTTTCGACTAAATATTGGCGGGCCAGTAATAAATCGTAATCCAATAAAGGTTCCGCTAATAATTTCTGTTGTTGCGCGTATAAACGGTCATTTTTCGGTAAATCTACAACAGGATATTTGGCGAAACGGTGTTCGGCGACGATTTTTTGTCCTTTGTCCGAAAGCAGATAGCTAATAAAGTTTTGTGCGTCTTCAATATTTCGGCTGTTTTTATGGATAGCAATAAATGTCGGCGAAATAACGGAGCGCGGAAAATAAACAAATCCGACCCGGGGATCGTCGTGAGTATAAGTCGTATAGGTGTCGATACTTAATCCTGCCGCGGCTAATCCCATTCGAACCTTTTCCGCCACGTTAAAACTCCGGGATGAAATTAAAGAAACATTACTTGCCAGCGTGAGAAAATCCTGCCATCCCTGCCGCCAACCGCGTTGTTGTAGCAACATTTCCAACATGATGTGATTGGTCCCTGAACGAGAGGGCGAGCTGATTAATAACTTATTGAAATAATTTGAATTCATTAGGCTGTCCCAGTCCGTCGGTGCGGGTAAATTCAGCGTTTTTAATAGTTCTTTGTGGTAAAAAATGCCATAACCGGAAAAAGCGACGGCGGTCGTGGTGGTTGCCAGGCTTTTAGGTACCCAATGATGATTTTTCTGTAATTTTTCCGGCAAGATCAATAAACGATGGGAATTCTGTAAATGCTGAAACAGAAAAGGCGAGGAGCTTAAAATTAAATCCACATCTTCTGTATTGGGCTGCGCTAATAACCGGCTTAATGAATTCACGGTGCGATTCATTAATCTAATCTTTTTTTCCGGATAGGTTGCCTGCCATTGTTGGGCAATATAATCGGTGGTATCGGGCGAAAATGAGGTGGCGATGACTAATTCTTTCGCCTTAACGGGAAGACAAATATTGAAAAGAAAAATAAGCGTTAACCAAAATTTTTTCATTTTCTTATCCTTTTTTGTGATTCGGATCACAAAAGTGAAATTTTTTAAAAAATACCAAAATCTGCAATTAACCTGATTTTGTCCCAATTAACGGGAAATTTATTTACGCGGATTACAGACAATTGATTTTGTGTCGTTTTTGACACGCGATTCTATTTAAAAGAGATAAATTTGACTTAAAAATCAATGTATTGCCTTTTATTCTGAGCATATTAACATACCACCGAATTTCTAAAATTAGAAATGAAAATCTTCTATCCTCAATTTATTTCATGGGAGTGACATTATGATTTCCTTTTTAGCCTCGAAGCCGGGCCGACCTGTTCCGGATGCGGAGATTCGTCAACGTTATAATCGGTTACGCTGGCACGCGTTATTCGGTATTTTTATCGGTTATACCGCTTATTATATTCTGCGTAATAACTTTTTACTTTCTTCGCCGGAATTAATCAGTGATTTCGGATTTACCAAAAAAGATATCGGCTTTATTTCCGGAACAATGCTGGTGGTTTACGGTTTAAGTAAAGGCTTTATGTCGGCATTTGCAGATAACTCCAATCCGAAACATTTCATGATTTTCGGTTTAGTCATGTCCGGATTGGTTAACTTAATGATGGGATTCAGCGCATCGTTCTGGGCATTCCTGTTTCTATGTGTTTTAAACGGTATTTTTCAGGGAATGGGCGCCGGACCGGCCTATGTGGTGTTGGCAAACTGGTTTCCGCGTAAATCCCGCGGAGTGATTACGGCGATATTTAATGTTTCCCATAATGTGGGAGGCGGTTTGGTGGCGCCGATTGCGGGGGCGAGTATTGCGTGGCTGGGCAGCGAACATTGGCAGGCCGCGCACTTTATCGTACCAACCGCCATTGCCACTATTATTGCGCTGATCTTTTATATTTTCGGTGCAGGTCGTACTTATAATGAAGGTTTGCCGCCGACCACTAAAATCCTCGGTACCGAACAGGATGAGTTAATCGTAACCAAATCCGAAGAGGTGAAATTAACTACCTGGGAAATTTTCCGCGATTACATCATGAAAGACATTAATGTATGGTTTGTCTCTTTTATCGACGTATTCACCTATATGATTCGTTTCGGCGTGTTGACCTGGTTACCGCTTTACTTATTGGAAACCAAAGGTTTTACCAAAGGACAAATGGCGACGGCGTTCGCTATTTTCGAATGGGCGGCGATTCCTTCCACATTACTGGCCGGTTGGCTGACCGATACCTACTTTAAAGGGCGCCGCATGCCGTTGGCCATTATCACGTTAACCGGAGTCGGTATCGCAATGTTTGTCTATTGGGGCGGTAACGATCTGTTAACCGTTACTATCGGCGCGGGGATTATCGGTTGCTTGATTTATGTTCCGATGTTTCTGTCTTCGCTGCAAACCATTGAATTGGTTCCGTCGTTTGCCGCCGGTTCGGCCACCGGTTTGCGCGGCTTATTAAGCTATATTTTAGGCAGTTTCTCCGGTACGGCATTGTTCGGTATTTTGGCGGAACATTTCGGTTGGGACGCCGGCTTCTATCTTTTACTGTTCGCCGTATGCGGTTGTATTTTCTGCTGTTATATGACTCACTTAGGCGTATTGCGATTAGAGAAGAAAAGAAAAATTGTCAATATCAAATAAAGAATGACACATAAAAAAACGACCTTAAAGGTCGTTTTTTTATTCAAAGTGCGGTCAAAAATTCATTCGTTTTTTTGACCGCACTTTTTGTTTCTGACGCTCAGGATCAATTCAACCAGAACAGATAACCGATTGTTGCAATCACAAAAATACTGATAATATTCAGCACGAAACCGGCTTTGACCATTTCGTTCTGTTTTATGACGCCGATCCCGAATACGATAGCGTTCGGCGGGGTTGCGACGGGTAGCATAAAGGCGCAGGATGCTCCTAAACCGATGATTAAGGCTAATCCGAGTTCCGGCATGCCTAATGCTTGTGCGATGGAAATGAAGATCGGAACAAGCAATGCGGCGCTGGCGGTGTTACTGGTAAATTCGGTTAAGAAGATAATAAAGGCGGCAACGATTAAACCGATGAGGTAAAAATGTCCGTCCTGGATTAAAAATACAATACCGTCCGCCATGATTTTGCTGGCTCCGGAGTTTTTCAGCACTTCGCTTAAGGTTAAACCGCCGCCGAATAAAAGCAAAACGCCCCATTCCGTGTTGTCCTGAATCTGTTTCCAGGAGGCGACGCCCGCTACGGCGATGAGCACCGCCGCCAGCATGGCCACTACGCTGTCAAAGCTTCCCACTTTTTTAGGTAATCCTAATAATTCGGAGAAAATCGGATTAAGTTGTGAGCTGAAAATCCAGCAGAGCGCCACAAAAGTAAAAATTAATAAGGTTTTCCAGCGGTCGGCGTTCATTTCTACCCGTTCGAATTTTTGTTCGAAACGGAAGTTTAAGCGCGGTTTGAACACAATAAATAAGGCGCCGATCATAAGCGGCATTAAAATTATCATTATCGGCAAACCGTACCACAACCAATCGGAGAACGTCAGATGCAATTGGGAGGCGACGATAGCGTTCGGCGGACTGCCTACAAGCGTTCCCATGCCGCCGATACTGGCGCTATAGGCAATACCGAGCAGAACGAACACGTAAGTATTGTGTTCCCGTTCTTTATCAAGCTGGCTTAACACGCCCATGGCAAGCGGTAACATCATAGCGGCGGTGGCCGTGTTGCTGATCCACATGGATAAAAATGCGGTAGCGAGGAATAAATAAATGATCGCCACCAGTAAATTACCCCGGGCCAACGCCATGATCCGGTTGGCAATCAGTTGATCCAGTTTTTGAATATGTAATGCCGTAGCTAAGGCGAAACCGCCGAAGAATAGGAAAATCGTCGGATCGGCGAAAGCGACCAAGGCTTCTTTGGTGCTGACTAATCCCAGCCCGATTGCCAATAAGGGGACCAATAATGCCGTGACGCTCACATGCAAGGTTTCGGTTAGCCAAAGAACGGCGACAAAAGCCAGTAAGGCGAGTCCTTTATTGGCTTTGGCATCGAAAGGTAACCATTTGAGTAAGGCGGCAAACAGTAAAATGTCCAGACAAAGGATAACGGTTTTAGGATTAAATCGTGATTTAAGTTCCGGCGTGATATTCATATCTCGCTCCTTAGTTAACAATGTAGAATAATTAGCGTAGTCGTTAACATCGTAGAGTAGTTAAGTCCGAGCGTTACCCTATTGTGTTTTTAACAAAAATACAACAAAAAATTTTCAAATTTGTGACGAACATCAAAATATTTTGTGAAATACTATGGTTAAATTTTAAAAAATTTTTTTCTCTGTATAATGCGCATATTGCAATCGCATAAGGAAGTTATATGCCGAATAATCCGTCTCATTCATTTCAGCAATGGCTAAGCCAAACCGCGCTGGGCGGCGCAAATCAATCTTATATCGAAGCGCTTTACGAGGATTATCTCCAAGATCCGAATAACGTCGATGACAGTTGGCGCAGCATTTTTAATTCTTTCCCAAAATCGCCCGCACTTTCGCAGGAACAGCCGCATTCGCCGGTTCGCGATTATTTCAGACGTCTTGCCCGGGACAATACTCAGTCGGGTACAACCGTTGTAGTGGATCCGAAAGTCAGTGCGCAATTGGTCAAAGTGTTGCAATGGGTGAACGGGCACCGTAACCGCGGTCACCTGGACGCCAATCTGGATCCGTTAAAACTTTGGGAACGCATGCCGTCGCCGACCTTGGATTACAAATTTTACGGTTTTACCGACGCGGATTTAGACAAAGAATTCGATATCGGCGGTTATGTGTATAACCGTGAAAAAATCACTTTGCGTGAATTGGAATATAACCTGAAAAACACCTATTGCGGCACTTTAGGCTTCGAATTTATGCATGTAAACGATTTGGAAGCGCGCACCTGGTTACAACGCAAAGCGGAAAATTTATTGAACACGCCGCTGTTTAGCTGTGACGAAAAAATTCAATTCTTGGAAGAATTAACCGCCGCGGACGGTCTGGAGCGTTATCTCGGCGCGAAATTCCCGGGGGCTAAACGTTTTTCGCTGGAAGGCAGTGACGGTTATATTCCGTTGATGAAAGAAATTATTCGCCACAGCGGCAAAAACGGCGTGAAAGAAATCGTGTTCGGCATGGCGCACCGCGGACGGTTGAACATGCTGGTGAATGTATTGGGTAAACAGCCCGCCCGTTTATTTGACGAATTTGCCGGCAAACATTCGGGTGATCGCACCGGTGACGTCAAATATCATCAGGGTTATTCCTCCGATTTCATGACGGAAGGCGGCGTGGTGCATTTGGCTCTGGCGTTTAACCCGTCTCATTTGGAAATTGTGAGTCCGGTCGTCATCGGTTCCGTGCGTGCCCGGCAAAAACGACTGGGCGACGAAACCAAAGATCGGGTCTTGCCGGTCACCGTGCACGGAGATTCCGCCGTTATCGGGCAAGGTGTCGTACAGGAAACCTTAAATATGTCGGCAACCCGCGGTTATAACGTAGGCGGCACCATCCGCGTGGTGATTAACAACCAAATCGGATTTACTACCTCCAATACTAAAGATACCCGTTCTACGGAATACTGCACCGACATCGCTAAAATGATTGAAGCTCCGGTGATTCATGTAAACGGTGACGATCCGGAAGCTATCGCTTATGCCGCGCGTATGGCGGTGGAATTTCGTATGCGGTTTAAACGGGATATTTTTATCGATCTGGTGTCTTATCGCCGCCACGGACATAACGAAGCGGACGAACCTTTAGCCACTCAGCCCGTAATGTACAAGCTTATTAAGAAACATCCGTCACCGCGCAAAGTGTATGCGGATCGTTTGGTCAATGAAGGCGTGATTAACGAATCCGACGCTATCGAATTAATGAATAATTATCGCGACGCCTTGGATGAAGGCGGTTGTGTGGTGAAAGAATGGCGCGAAATGGATATGTCATCGGCACAATGGTATAAATTCCTCGGTGCCGATAACGGCGGATTAGAAACGGAATATAACGGACAGTTCGATCCGGTCCGGTTTAAAGCGTTAGCGGAACGCGCCTGCGAATATCCGGAAAATCACCCGATTCATCCTCGCGTGGAAAAAGTGTATGACGATCGTAAACTGATGGCGGCGGGTGAAAAACCGCTGGATTGGGGCATGGCGGAAATTATGGCCTACGCCACTTTGCTTGCCGACGGTCACCATGTGCGCATTTCCGGTGAAGATTCCGGCCGCGGCACTTTCTTCCATCGTCAGGCGGTGCTGCATAATCAAAACGAACGCAAGGCTTACATCCCGTTGATGCATTTGCAACCGCAACAAGGCCGCTTTGAAGTGTGGGATTCCGTGCTTTCGGAAGAAGCGGTGCTGGCGTTTGAATACGGCTACGCCGCGACGGATCCCAACACCTTAACCATTTGGGAAGCGCAATTCGGCGATTTCGCCAATGGCGCGCAAGTGGTGATTGATCAATTTATCAGCTCGGGCGAACAAAAATGGGGCAGAATGTGCGGTTTAGTCATGTTGCTGCCGCACGGTTACGAAGGACAAGGCCCGGAACATTCGTCCGCCCGGCTGGAACGTTACTTACAACTTTGCGCTCAGCAAAACATACAGGTTTGCGTGCCTTCTACGCCAAGCCAGATTTATCATTTATTACGCCGCCAAATGTTGCGCGCCGAACGCCGTCCGTTAATCGTCATTTCGCCGAAATCTTTGTTACGCCATCCGCTGGTGGTGTCGCAAACGGAGGAATTCGTTAACGGCACCTTCCACCGCGTAATTGACGAAATTGACGACATCAAACCGGAAAACGTTAAACGGGTGATTTTCTGCGCCGGCAAAGTGTATTACGATTTGCTGGAAGAACGACGTAAAAAACAACAAAACGACATCGCAATCATCCGTATCGAGCAGCTTTATCCCTATCCGCACGAAGAAGTGCGGGAGATTTTGGCGAAGTTTTTTCATGTGAAGGATTTTATTTGGTGTCAGGAAGAACCGCTTAATCAGGGCGCGTGGTATTCCAGCCAGCATAATTTCCGCGCCGATTTGCCGGACGGCGCCGCCCTGAATTACGTGGGGCGCCCCGCTTCCGCCTCGCCGGCGGTGGGTTACGGCGCACTGCATAACGCCCAGCAACGTACATTAATTACAGAAGCATTAACATTTTAACGAATTGAATGAAGGAACATAGCATGAGTTATTTTGATATTATCACGCCCGATTTACCCGAATCCGTTGCCGATGCAACGGTGGTAAAATGGCATAAAGCAGTGGGCGACAGCGTCAAACGCGATGACATTTTAGTGGAAGTGGAAACGGATAAAGTGGTGTTGGAAGTGCCGGCATTGGACAGCGGCGTGCTGGAAAGCATTGAACAGCCCGAAGGGGCGACGGTGGTCAGCAAACAGCCGTTGGGACGCGTGGCGAAAGGCGAAACCGTGGTGGCGCCGGTTTCCGCTCAATCGTTACAGACCGAACCGCGTCCGGCGCCGGATCATCATGATTCGCTGGGGCCTTCCGTGCGGCGTTTGGTAGGCGAACACGATTTAAATCCGCAGGATATTCCCGGTTCCGGCAAACACGGTCGTATTACCCGCGAAGACGTGGTGCAGGCCTTGGCAAGTAAAGAAACGCAATCGCCGGTTAGCCAAAGTGCGGTCAAAAATTCGTTAGAATTTCGCGGCGAACAGCGGGTGCCGATGACGCGTCTGCGCAAACGCATCGCGGAACGTTTGCTGGAAGTCAAAAACAGCACGGCAATGTTAACTACCTTCAACGAGGTGGACATGCAGCCGATTATGCAGTTACGCAAAAAATACGGCGAACAATTCGAAAAACAACACGATGTGCGCCTCGGCTTTATGTCTTTTTACGTGAAAGCGGTGGTGGAAGCGCTGAAACGTTATCCGGTCATCAATGCCACAATCGACGGCGACGATATTTTGTATCACAACTATTTTGACATCAGCATTGCGGTATCCACCCCGCGCGGACTAGTGACGCCGGTATTGCGCGATTGCGATAAAATGAGCATGGCGGAGATCGAAAAACAAATCAAAGTGCTGGCGGAAAAAGGTCGCGACGGCAAACTCACCGTAGAAGATTTAACCGGCGGCAACTTTACCATCACCAACGGCGGCGTATTCGGTTCGCTGATGTCCACTCCGATTATCAATCCGCCGCAAAGTGCTATTTTGGGCATGCATGCGATTAAAGATCGTCCGGTGGCGGTGGATGGTCAGGTAGTGATTCGTCCGATGATGTATCTGGCGTTGTCTTACGATCACCGTTTAATCGACGGTAAAGACAGCGTTCGTTTTTTGGTGACGATTAAAGATTTACTGGAAGATCCCGCAAGATTGTTGTTGGAAATTTAACGGAAGATGACGATGACTAACCGCACTGAAAAGTGCGGTTAATTTTTGGCCGATTTTTAGCGCCTGTTTGGCTGGTTTGATGAAAAATCATTTTAATGAAAAAACCAATCCTGAATTCCCGTTTTCCCCTTAAAAAAAGACGCGTCACCGTGTAGAATATCGCCATTAAATTTAAAAAGGACAAAACATGAATTTACACGAATACCAATCTAAACAAATCTTCGCGCAATACGGTTTGCCCGTTAGCGAAGGTTATCCTTGCGAAACGGTGGAGCAGGCGTTGGACGCGATTAAAAAGCTGGGCGGCGATCAATGGGTGGCAAAATGTCAGGTGCATGCCGGCGGTCGCGGCAAAGCGGGCGGCGTAAAGGTGGTGAAATCCGACGCTGAAGTGCGGGCGTTTTTTGAACAGTTTTTAGGCAAACGATTGGTGACTTTCCAGACGGACGCCAATGGTCAGCCCGTCAATACCATTTATCTGGAAGCCTGTGCCGAGGTGAAAAAGGAATTGTATGTAGGCGTGGCGATCGATCGCGCCAATCATCGTATTCTGTTCATGGCGTCGACGGAAGGCGGCGTCAATATTGAAGAAGTGGCGGAAAAAACGCCTCATTTGCTGCATAAAGCGACGATTGATCCGTTCATCGGACCGCAACCTTTTCAGGGGCGCGAACTGGCGTGTAAATTAGGGTTAAGCGGCAAACAGATTCACCAATTCGCCCATATTTTTTGTCAGCTCGGTAAAATGTTTATCGAGAAAGATTTAAGCCTGGTGGAAATCAACCCGTTGGTGATTTTGCAGAATGGCGATCTGCATTGTCTGGACGCCAAAATCGTGGCGGACGGCAACGCCTTATATCGCCATGCCGATCTGAAATCCTTGCAGGATCCGAGCCAGGAGGATCCGCGCGAAGCGGAAGCGGAGGCGTTGGGATTGAATTACGTGGCGTTGGACGGCAACATAGGTTGCATGGTTAACGGTGCGGGCTTGGCAATGGGAACCATGGACATCATTAAGTTGCAGGGCGGCTTACCGGCCAATTTTCTTGATGTCGGCGGCAGCGCAACCAAAGAACGAGTGGCAGGCGCGTTTAAAATCATTCTTTCCGACACCCATGTCAAAGCTATTTTAGTGAATATTTTTGGCGGTATCGTACGTTGCGATTTAATCGCCGAAGGCATTGTGGCGGCAGTGAACGAAGTAGGCGTTGCGGTGCCGGTTGTGGTGCGGTTGGAAGGCAATAATGCGGAACGCGGACGAGAAATTCTAGCCCAAAGCGGATTAAACATTCTTGCCGCCGAAAGCTTAAAAGATGCAGCTGTTCAGGCTGTAAACGCAGCCAAATAGGAGAACGGCATGTCAATTTTAATCAATAAAGACACCAAAGTAATTTGCCAGGGATTTACCGGCGGACAAGGCACTTTCCACAGCGAACAGGCATTGGCGTACGGCACGCAACTGGTGGGCGGCACCAGTCCGGGGAAAGGTGGAACGACGCACTTAGGGTTGCCGGTGTTTGATACGGTGCGAGAAGCCGTGAATAAAACCGGCGCCACCGCCAGCGTGATTTACGTACCGGCGCCGTTCTGTAAAGATGCGATTCTGGAAGCGATTGACGCCGGCATTCGGCTGATTGTCTGTATCACCGAAGGCATTCCTACCTTGGATATGCTGCAAGTGAAAGAAAAATTAAACGAAACCGGCGTGGTGATGATTGGCCCGAACTGCCCGGGCGTGATTACGCCGGATGAATGTAAAATCGGTATTATGCCGGCGAACATTCATAAAAAAGGATGTGTCGGCATCGTTTCCCGTTCCGGCACTCTGACTTATGAAGCGGTCAAACAAACTACGGACGAAGGATTCGGGCAATCCACCTGTGTCGGCATCGGCGGCGATCCGATTCCCGGTTCAAGCTTCATTGACATTTTGCAACGTTTTGAGGAGGATCCGGAAACCGAAGCCATCGTGATGATCGGCGAAATCGGCGGCTCGGCGGAGGAAGAAGCGGCGGATTTCATCAAACGTCATATCACCAAACCGGTGGTCAGCTACATTGCCGGTATCACCGCGCCGAAGGGCAAACGCATGGGACATGCCGGCGCCATCATCAGCGGCGGCAAAGGCACGGCGGACGAAAAAATCAAAGCCCTGCAAGACGCCGGCGTCACCACGGTGCAAAGCCTGGCGGATATCGGTTCGGCGTTAAGAAATATTTTGGGTTAATTTAACGAAAAGTGCGGTCAATTTTGACTGCATTTTTTTACAGATAGATTGACGAAGTGAATTTTCTGTCTAAAATAGCGTAATAATTTTTCGAATGAAGGAATGAATCGTGTTTAAAAAAATTATTTTGTCCGCTGCCGTGTTAGCGATGTTGGGCTGCGGTTCGACGCAATCGACAATTCCTGCGGAATATGCGGGCGCGGCCTATGAATTATCCGACGCGGACGCACAAAAATGGGCGTTTTCCGCAAAACAGGCGGAACAATGCATTTATCCGAACTTGACTCGGATTCAGCATGATCACTTTCAAAAAGAGGATAGCTATATTTATTCTCAATACGTATTTTTCTATCCGTTGGAAGACATTATCGGCGAAGATCACGTGAAAATGATTCAAAACGACAAAAAATCCATGGATTATGCAACCTATCAGTTTAAGAAATATAAATCTAAAACGCCGGTAGAAGCATTGGAGCCGCCTCAGTGTAAGACCTTGCAAACTAAGGCGCGGGAAGATTTGGCCGTGGTGAAAGGTCAGCATATTTCCGGCATGGTGGAAGAGAAAAATGCGGATGGCAAAAACATTGCCACCGAGGAAAATAAATTCTTCTTTGACATTATCAAATGGGGATCGGCGTTGTTGTTATAGCCGGTCGCCGGATAAACGGGAAAAGTGCGGTCAAATTTGACCGCACTTTTTGTTTAACCATTTGCCGAATGTTCAATTTGACGCACAATTAATTGCGCCATCATGTCGATATGTTTCGGCGCGTCATTTAACGCCGGGATGTAGCGATAGCTTTTCCCGCCGTTCGCCAGAAACAAGTCGCGGTTGGTTTCGGCGATTTCTTCCAGCGTTTCCAGACAATCGCAGGCAAATCCCGGGCTGATGACGGCGACTTTTTCAATGCCTTGTGTGGCGGCGTTCCGCAGAAAACGGTCGGCATAGGGCTGCAGCCATTCTTCGCGCCCGAAACGGGATTGAAACACCATGTTCCATTGCGTTTCCGCTAAACCTAATTTATCCGCTACGGCAAGGGTGGTTTGGCGGCAATGTTCGCGATAATAATCGCCTTCCCGTTCATAACGCAGCGGAATGCCGTGATAGGAAAACAGCAAAAACTCGTCATTTTTTAACCGCACTTTAATACTTTCCGTCAGCGCATTGATGTAGTTTTCATCCAAATGATAGGAATGAATGAAGGAAAACGGCAGCATTTTGCGGCTGCTTTTCAGGGCCTGCGCAAAGGCGTCGAATGCCGCTGCCGTCGTAGTGCTGCTGTATTGCGGATAAAGCGGCAGCACCACGATTCGATCAACACGGGCATTCAGCAGATTTTCGAGCGCCTGTTGAACGCTCGGATTGCCGTAGGTCATACCGATTTCTACTTGCGCGTCGATTCCCAGCGCTTGCAAACGAGCCTGTAACGCGGTTTTTTGCGCATTGGAATAAACCAGCAACGGTGAGCCTTGTTCCGTCCAAACGGACTGGTAATTATGGCGAATTCGGCGGGAACGCAACGGCAAAATAATGCCTTTCAGCAACGGCAGCCATTTCCAGCGCGGTAAATCCACAATTCGCGGATCCGTTAAGAATTGTTCCAGATAGCGGGAAATGGCTTTAGCCGTGGGTTCATCCGGCGTACCCAGGTTAATCAGCAGAACGCCCGGTTTTATATTGTGTAAATCAGCCATGTTGTATCACTGAAAGCGTTAAACGCGATACGCAGCAGAGTTTATTCTGCTGATCGCGGAGGTGAATATCCCAAACCTGCAACTGTTTGCCTAAGCGAACGGGCGTGGCGCGAGCCGTGATTTCACCGGATTTCACCGGACGTAAATGATTGGCGTTGATCTCAATGCCTGCCGCCGCCTGATTTTCGTCCGCGCACAGCCAGCCCGCCATGGAGCCTACGCTTTCCGCCAAGGCGGCCGATACGCCGCCGTGTAACAAACCGAAAGGTTGCGTCGTGCGTTGATCGACGGGCATGACGGCTTCTAACCAATCGTCGCCGAAAGCGGTGAACCGAATGCCAAGATGGGAAACGGCGCAATTGCGATTGAGTTGATTAAGTTGTTCAAGAGTGAAAGTTTTTTTCCAGATTTGCATGATTAATTCATCTAAAGTGTCGCTAAAATGATTTGTTCGGGATCTATCGTCATCCAAATTTTATCGCCGACGCAGTAATCGCTATTCCGGGTCGTAGTTGCCCATTCCGTCTGTCCCACGGTTAATAAAATTTCGTCCTCATCGCCGAGATTTTGCACGGATCTGATCGTTGCCGCCAATAAGTTATCCGTGGAGTTTTCCGGTTTAGTTTTCGATAGCTGAATCCAGGGCGCTTTAATCATTAACATCACTTCTTTGTGTAAAACAAGCTGCAAACGGACCGCACTTTTTTCCGTAACGGAAACGAAAAGCGGTTGCTCGATGCCGTCGATTTTAATGCCGGTAAGGCAATGTAAATCTTTTACCTGCAGGGAAGTAATGCGTCCCGGAAACTGATTGCGTGCGCTGCTTTGTAGTGAAAATTTGGCAAACGCCGATAACAGGCTGTCCAGCGGAACGGTTTCGTCCTGCAGAACGGTAAATGCTTTCTGCTGAGTTTTTTCCAATAAATCATAGAGTTGCAATAATCTTTCGGCATAAGCGGTCAGATTGGTGCCGCCGCCGTGACGGCCGCCGGTGTTGCGCTCTAACAGCGGTTTCGGGCTGATTTCATTCATCGCCGCCAAATGATCCCACGCGCTTTTGTAACTCACATTGGCGTTTTTGGCCGCCTGATTGATGGAACCGCATTGCTGAATTTCTTTCAGCAGCCGAATCCGTTTAGGATCAACAAAAAGCTGTTGCCGCAATTTGATGGTAAGAAGAATTTCTGTGTTAAGCATGCGTCATCCTGCAAATATTCCGATGAGGATTATTTTACGGGGAATCCGCACTTTTTTATAGCTTTTATTTGTAATTAAGTTGTATAATTTATTACATATATTCTTAAATATATAACGGTAGAAAAGGAAAAAACTATGCAGTTGAAAAATAAGCTAAAAACAGTTGTCGTATTAATCGGTTGTGCGTTGTTTACTCTAATCGCGGAAGCCAAAGTCACCGTGTTTGCTGCCGCCTCTATGACAAACGCTTTGCAGGAAGTGGCGGACAGCTACAAAAAGGCGCATCCGCAGGAGGATATTGTGTTTTCTTTCGCTTCTTCTTCCGTGCTGGCCCGCCAAATCGGCGAGGGGGCGCCGGCGGACATTTTTGTATCGGCGGATCAGAAATGGATGGATTTTCTGGCGGAAAAACAAGCCATTGAAAAACAAACCCGCGTCAATCTGGTGACCAATCGGTTAGTCATGATTGCGCCGAAAAACAGCAATTTGACGAGCGTGAATTTAACCGATAAACAATGGCAGCAGGAATTGAATGGTTCTTTTTTGGCGGTAGGCGATCCTGATCATGTGCCGGCGGGTCTATACGCGAAAGCGGCATTTACTTATTTGAATCAATGGGATGACATCAACAAAAAGCTAGCCCGGGCGGATAACGTGCGTAAAGCGTTGTTATTGGTGGAAAAAGGGGAGAGCCCGCTGGGCGTGGTTTATGCCACCGATGCGGCGGCCAGTCGGAAAGTGAAAGTGGTGGCGACATTTCCGGCCGAATCTCACCCGCCGGTGGAATATCCTGCGGCTGTGGTGAAAGGTCGTGATAACGCGGACAATCAGGCTTTTTTCCAATATCTGACATCGCCGGAATCTAAACAAATTTTTGAAAAATACGGCTTCACCGCAAAATAAGTGCGGTCAAAATTTGTTGTGTTTTTTATCATAAAAGGCGAATTCATCATTCGCCTTGGTTCGGAAAAAACAATGAAATTTTTTACCGCACTTTTACGTTTTTTCGGCTTTCATTCGCATTGCCCGTAAGAAAATGACGACGCCAATCCACACCAGAACATAACCGATTAAACGATCCGTCGATAATTCTTCGCCCAGCAGCAGAAAACCGCAAAGGAATTGCAGAGAAGGCGAAATGTATTGCAGCATACCGAGCAATGACATGGAAATCTGGCGGGCGCCCATGGCAAACCATAGCAACGGAATGGTGGTGGCCGCGCCGGAACCCAGCAACACCGCAAGTTGTAAACCGTCTAATTGGCTGAAAACCAAGGTATTTTGTGCGGCGCAGAATCCCAAATAAGCCAAGGCAAAAGGGGAAAGCAACAGGGTTTCCAGCGCCAACCCCGCTAAGGCTTCCATCGGCGCCAGTTTGCGGATTAAGGCGTAAAAACCGAAACTGCCCGCCAGCAGCAACGCCACCCACGGAATTTGTCCCGCCGGAACGGCCAACCACAAAATGCCGGCGCTCGCTGAGGCGAGCGCCAGAAGTTGGGCTTTATTTAATTTTTCTTTGAAGACCAACCAGCCGAGAAATACGTTAAATAACGGGTTTATAAAATAACCGAGGCTGGCGTCCAAAACATGTCGGTTGACCAGCGCCCATAAATAAACCAGCCAGTTAACGGCAATGAGAAACGCCGAAGTGAAGAATACGGCTAAAATGCGCGGCTGTCTGAACGCATGCAGCACGGCTTTGCCTTGTTTGAACACAAACAATAAAAAAATCGCAAACACCGCCGACCAAACAATCCGCTGCGCCAGAATTTGATCCGCCGGCATGGCGGAATGATTGAGCGGATACCAATAGAGCGGAAACGTTCCCCAGGTTGCATAGCATAAAAAGGCGTAATGCCAGCCTTTAAGTTTAATGTTAAATGCCATATTTTTCCTTGATCGGAAAAGCGAATCCGTTCTTTCAAAAGCGGATTCGCGCTAAATGATGTTACAGCAGGATTTGTCCGGAACGGACAGGATGCATCGGTTTACCGAAATCTTCACTGATCCGCGTTATTCTGTCAACCGATTCTTCCGCGCGGAAAAATAGAACGCGGCGAACACAAAAGTGCGGGCGATTTTTTCGTTATTTTTTCTTTACGTCATTGTGCATTCTGTGCAGTTTTTGCTTATAGGCGTAACTGCCCCACAAAACATAGGCTAACGCCTGTTTTTTCATTTCATCGGGAATTTGGATTGGTCCCAAACCGAGCTTCGACTTATCATATTGATAACCTTGAATTTCTTTGTTTTGTTGCAAAATGGCAAGCTGTTTGTTACCGTCAATTTCACGCATGTAACCGAAGGTTTTGTCATACTGCATTAACGCGCGATTAGGGTTTTCGGTTTTAGTTAAATCATAACCGAGCATCGGGTAATCGCCGCTGACTCCCGCCAGCGAAAGCAATGTAGTAGGCATATCGATTTGGCTGACTAAGCGGGAATCACGTTTGGGCGGAATATTTTCACCTAAAATTAAAGCGGGAATATGGAAATTATTGACCGGCACGAATGAGGCGCCGCCTACGCGCGAATCATGATCGGCAATAACCAAGAAAACGGTATCTTGCCAATAATTGGATTTTTTAGCCAAATCAAAAAAATGCCCTAATGCGTAATCCGCATATTTTGCCGCGTTATTACGGGTTTCCTGCGGCTGTTCGTATAATTTGATTTTACCGGACGGAAAATCAAAAGGATCGTGATTGCTTGACGTAAACACCAAACTGAAAAACGGTTGCCCGTTCTGCTGAAGTGCGGTGAATTTTTCGTGCGCTTTATTGAATAAATCTTCGTCGCTGACGCCCCAAGTGCTGGTAAATGACGGATTCACGTAATCTTTTTGATCGATAATTTCCTGAAAACCGTTACCGTAGAAAAAGCTTGCCATATTATCGAAATGTTTTTCGCCTCCGTAAATAAACGCGGTGTGATAGCCTTGTTTGCCAAGCAATTCTGCAATCGTGAAAAAGCCTTGCTGGCTGCCGGTCAATTTGACCACCGCGCGGGCGGGCGTCGGCGTGAAACCCGACGTGACGGCTTCAATGCCGCGCACGGAACGTGTTCCGGTGGCATAAAGGTTATCAAACAACCAACCTTCCTCGGCCAGTTTGTCAAAATAAGGCGAAAGCGGTTTACCGCCAAGGGTGCCGATAAATTGTGCGCCCAAACTTTCTTCCAGAATAATCACGATATTCTTAGGTTTGCCGCGATAGCTCGCCTGATTGCGCGTTAAAGTTGGCAAATCGGGAGAAATATAATCGCTAGCCGGGCGTTGACGGGCGGCTTTAAGCGTTTTTACTACCTCATCCAGAGACATTTTGCCGTAAATTTCGGAAGATTGATCTTCATCTTTCATTTGCTGAACGGCAAATAAAACCGAATAGCCGGAATTGAGCACCAGAGAATTGACTAAGGGATCGGAAGAAAAGGCGACCATGGCAGGATTTATGCCGCGATGTTGCAAACTCGAGCGAGCGCCTAAAAACATGAGGCCGCCGATAATCAAGAAAACAACAGGACGCCGTTTCCAGGAAAAAGTATACAAATTCTGGCTTACTTTCTTCGCGAGCTTCCAAAATACCCAGGCGCTTAGCGCCGTTAAAACCGGTGTTAAAATCAGTGCGACTAAATGGCCGTTGGTAAGCATGTTAAACACTTCTTTCGGGTAGATTAAGTATTCAACGAAAAGGCGGTTGGGGCGAGTATCGTAAGTATCAATAAACGCAGGCGTGGCAATCTCCATAAACACAATGAAAGTACTCAATGCGGTTAAGCCGAAACGCACAATGAAATTAGCCCAATTTTCTAACGTATTATTACCGCCCAGGAATATTGCAATAATGACAAGCGGAGCAAATAACCAACAGAGCGAAGAAATATCAATACGAATCCCTTGCAGCAGCATTGGCAGCCAACCATTGACGGCTTCTACACGTTCTTGTTGCCATAATCCTAACAGAATCCGGCTGGCGGATAAAAGAAGCAGATTAGTTATAAAAAAGATAAAAATAGGGTAAGTCGGCCCAAGTTGTCGTTTAAACATAATGTTTCCTGAAAATCAAAGGATGTTCATAAATTAGCATCGTAGAATTAGCATAAAATTAGCCCTGTTACAGGCGATTCAAATAGTTTCTTCCTAACGCATTCATTTGACGTAAAATCCAGGTCTGTCTGCGTTTTACCCAAGGACCGGGAGCGTTGACTTTGTAAACAATCGGATTAGGCAAAACGGCAACCAGCAGCGCCGCTTCCGAAGGCGTCAGATTCTGGGCGGATTTTCTGAAGTAATAGCGACTGGCGGCTTCAACGCCGAAAATGCCGTTGCCGAATTCGGCAATGTTCAAATAGACTTCAAGAATACGTTTTTTCGACCAAAGTAATTCCAGCGATAAGGTGACCGGCACTTCCAGACTTTTGCGTAACCAGCTTTGACCGTGCCATAAATACAGATTTTTGGCGGTTTGCTGGCTGATGGTGGAAGCACCGCGAATGCGCTTGGAGGTTTCGTTGTGTTTGAATGCTTTTTCGATGGCAGGCCAGTCAAACCCCCAATGGGTCGGAAAGTTTTGATCTTCCGCCGCGATGACGGCAAGTTGTATGTTCGGGGAAATTTTATCCAGACTAACCCAATCGTAACGGACGTCGTAATCAAAATCGAGCCGAATTAAACGGCTGATTTTTTGTTGCGCGATGTAAGCGGAAAAAGGAATGGGGAGAAAACGGAAAAGCAGGGTGACGACAAAAAATGTCAACAAAAAACATAAGAAAAATCGCCCGCACTTTCTTTGGGCCAGACTTTTTCCTAATCGGAAGAACGTGCGGAGAATGGTTAAACTGAACAGTTTATGGCTGCGTTTTGGCATCGACTTGCTCTTTCACCCAGGCCAGAAAGTCGGGATCCATCATTTTCAACATATTGGAACCGCGTGTAATGGTTGCCGCACTGGTACTCAGATTTTGCTGAATTTCCCGCTGCGGCACGTTTTTATCCAATAGTTGCGCCACAATTTGCAGACGCAATCCCACCGCATCTCGTTCATCCGGAGTGAGCAAAAGCGTCAGAAATTCCTGTTCTTTGCCTGCTTCAAATGCCGTACGCAGGGTTTCGATAAAGGTGTTCCAATGATCCATGTTGCGGCTGATGTACATAGCAGTCTCCGATTACACTATTAAACTAGTGCAATTAGTATAACCGATCCGATTCTTCTTTTGAAAATAATTGTTGCGGTTGCGCCTGCAAAATTTGGTAATAACTGTCGTAAGTCAAGACGTTTTGCACATAACCGCGGGTTTCAAAAAACGGAATCGACGCGACAAATTCCGCCATAGACAAACGGTTATTGGCTTTTGCCAGCCATTTATCCACGCGTTCCGCCCCGGCATTATAAGCGGCGGCGATAAGAATACGATTGTCGCCGTATTTGTTTTGTAATTCCTGTAAATGCGCCGTGCCGAGCATAATATTGTTAAACGGCTCAAATAACTGACTTTCATTGTTATACGGCAACTGCGCGCGGGTGGCGGTCAGTTTTGCCGTGGCCGGCAAGAGCTGCATTAAACCGCGGGCATTGGCGGAAGACACGACATTCGGACGCCATGCGCTTTCCTGTCGGGCGATCGCCATGGCGAAAGTGCGGTGGATTTTTTTGCCGTTTAAGTGCAAATCAAACAAGTCGGGATAAGCGTTAGGCAGACGCAGGCTGACATAATCCCAGGCCTTCGCCTGAATGGTGGCTTCTACGCTTAAATCATACCAGCCCTGTTTTTCCGCATATTGAGCCAGGCGCAGTTTTTGTTCGAAGGATGCCGCATCCATCAAGGTTTTCCATTCGCTGTACATGCTGGCGGTGTTATTCAGTGCCCGCAATTCCGCAATTCTTGCCAACGGCGCGGCAAATTCCTGTTCCACTTTAGCGAGAGGATTTTGCCCTTCCGTTGTGGATTCGCGCAAGGTTTCCATCGTCGGTTTATACGGCTGACCCAATTCGTAAGCCGCAAGCATGCCGTAGAATCCGCGGGTTTTGGAAAGTGCGGTCAAAATTTGTTTAGATTTTTCGGCATCGCTGTTTTTAGCCAGCCAATATTGCCATTCGTCTTTTTGGCGAGTGGATTCCGATAATAAATTTAACCAGTCCGCAGTGGCGGTTTTTTCGCGAATCGCCATACGGATACGGCGTTCGGTTAATTTTTCGTCTTTTAGATTCGGCAACTGTTGATCGCGCCAGGCTTTGAATTCGACGTTTTCGCTGTCGAAGAACTGCGCCAGATAAAGTTTTTTCCAGTCGTTCACCTGAGATGGGGTCAATTCAAAACTTTTTGCCCAGGTTTCAAATTTTTCAAAATATTTTGCCGGATCTTTAACCTGTTCTTCCGTTAAGGTTTTTACGTAAGCGGGAAATATCGCCAATAAAACGCGTTTTTCCAACGGTTTGTTCGGAATAATATCAATATAAAAACGGTTGTCTTCATCCGTCAGTTTTTGCGGAGAAGCGAGTAGCGCACGCAAATCCGCCACCCAGCGTTGATTTTTTTCGTCTTTAAGCTGATTTTGTAAATGGCTAAGCAGGGTTCCGTTACCTTGTTCGAATGCCATCACGGCGCGCTGGCGGGCGAGTTCCGGCGTTAAACCGCCCTGTTCGTGCCATTGGTTTAACAGCGCATCGCACTGACTCGGCAAACTGCTGCCTGTCAGCCACAATACGGTGAGATCTTCCTGAGGCAATTTAGGTGTAAGTGCGGGCGATTTTTCATTCGTTTTTTCGTTTGTTTTATCCTGACTGTTCGGTAACGAATTGGCTTTTGCCTGTACCAGAATACATTGAGAACCCATATCCAGCGGCAAATTGGCGCCGTTGGCCAGAATCGTTTGCCAGTCTTGTTTTTCCTGCAACGAGCGGACCCATTCTTTTTTCAGACGATTGGCAAACGGCAAAGTCGGATTGGCTTGTTGATAAGCTTCAATATCGGAAAGACTGAGGTTGTCTTTATCGGCGTTAAGCAGTTGATATTGAGCATAAGGATAAAGCGGATAATCTTTGATTTGTGCAAGCAGGATTTTGGCTAAATTCCGAGTCGGTTCACTTTGGGAAATGGAAAGCAGCTCACCGATTTTTTGGTAGGTAGCGCGTTGCTGTGTTAAATCGGCGCCGGCGGAAAATGAAATAACGGACGTCAACAGGGCAACGGATAAAGTAGAAAGCTTCATATTTTTCCTAGTAGTTTAAATGTACGGTCAAGTTTAGTATAATCCCACAGATTTTAGTTATCTCAGTTCAATTAGACAACAGGTTTTTTGTGAGTTCATTTTTATTTCCAACGTTTCAGTCCATGTACGGCAGGGAGCGGCGCTTAGGTAAGCGGATTCGCTCTTTTTTTCGTTATTATTTTTATACGCAACGTTATAAAGCCGAAATTCGGGAATTTTTGCAATATTTGCAACAGCATCCGCAATGGCAGCCTGTGTTTGAGCAAAACAGATATCGTTTCAATGCGTTGCTGGCGAAATTTTGTGATCGTCGTTTTTCGGTGCAGGAACGGTTATCCGCCATAAAATATGCTTTTGACGGCGCGGAGCAACATTGGGGCAGTGAAATTTGCCGTCGTTTAGTGACACGGCAAAGTCTATTGCTGGCGCAATTAACCGAGGATTGGGGCGCGTATCTGAATATTAACGCCATTGATCCGTTCGAGGGTTTTTTTTCGCTTAACATTAAAAATCTCGACGAGCGTTCGGTATATGACGCCTCATTCACCTTTTTGCCGGATAATCGGATTCTGATTGCCTCGGTGCAAGGACCGAAAGGCGAAGATGCGCAGGAATGGGTGAAAACGGCGACCAAACAATTACACGGCGTGCGTCCGATGTACATGATTGTGAACGTGTTTAAATCCTTGGCGGAGGCGCTGGATTGCGAGTTGCTCGGTATCGCCCATAAAAATCAGGCGAAATATCGTTGGAACGATCATTCCAAGTTATTGTTCAATTATGATGAATTCTGGCAGGAAAACGAAGGTGAGCCGAATGAACAGGGATATTGGCGTTTGCCGTTGGAAATTGAACGTAAACCGTTGGAAGAGATTCAAAGTAAAAAGCGTTCCATGTACCGTAAGCGTTACGACATGTTTGATGATATGCGGCAGTCCGTGCGGGCTTTTTTCATAAATAGGATGTGATGATGACGAATATGGTGATTACGGTTGACGGTCCGAGCGGCGCGGGTAAAGGCACGCTTTGTTATGCGTTGGCGGAAAAATTGGGTTTTGCGCTGTTGGACAGCGGCGCCATTTATCGCGTAACGGCTTTGGCGGCGCTGAAAACTCAGGAACAAGGCAAAAGTGCGGTCAAATTAGACGATGAATTTGCGTTGGCGGAATTAGCCCGAAATCTGAAGATTCAATTTTTACCGACAAACGGGGAAGTGCAGATTCTTTTAAACGGCGAAAACGTCAGCCGGCAAATCCGTACTCAGGAAGTGGCGGATGCGGCGTCCAAAATTGCCGTCTTTCCTGCCGTGCGAGCCGCATTACTACGGCTTCAGCAAGATTTTTCCAAACAAGGAAAAGGGTTGATTGCCGACGGTCGCGACATGGGAACGGTGGTGTTTCCGAATGCTCAAGTGAAACTGTTTTTAGACGCCAGCGCGGAAGAACGTGCAAAAAGACGATATAAACAGTTGCAAAGTAAAGGGATTGATGGTAACTTTGCGCAGATTTTAGCCGAGATTAAAGAACGGGATTTTCGTGATAGAAATCGCCCGGTTGCGCCGCTTAAACCCGCCGATGACGCGTTACTGCTCGACAGTACGGAACTCAGCATTGAAGAAGTGATTGCGCAGGCGTTAAAATATATCGAATCCAAAACGGCTTAATTATTTTTAACCGGTTTATTCACGGAAGAATAAACATTATTACCAACCCCACTTATGACGGATTGTGAGTGGACGTTATTAACCCAAAGAAAGAAGATTAAATATGTCAGAATCTTTTGCTCAACTATTTGAAGAATCACTACAAAACCTTGAAACTCAACGTTTAGGTTCTATCATCAACGGTACTGTCGTTGCTATCGAAAAAGGCTTTGTATACGTAGACGCAGGTTTAAAATCCGAAGCGCGCATTCCGGCTGAAGAATTCACCAACGCTCAAGGCGAAATTGACGTTAAAGTCGGCGACGTTGTTAACGTTGCGTTGGACGCCGTTGAAGACGGTTACGGTGAAACTAAACTTTCCCGTGAAAAAGCGGTACGTCACGAGTCTTGGATCGAATTAGAAAAAGCGTTTGAAGCGCAGGCAAACGTTGTTGGTTTAATCAACGGTAAAGTGAAAGGTGGCTTCACAGTTGAGTTAAACGGTGTTCGCGCATTCTTACCGGGTTCATTAGTTGATACGCGTCCGAGCCGTGATGCCGATCACCTATTAGGTAAAGAATTAGAATTCAAAGTTATCAAATTAGACCAAAAACGTAACAACGTGGTTGTTTCACGTCGTGCGGTAATCGAATCGGAAAGTTCGGCGGATCGCGATGAAGTATTAGCGAACTTAGCTGAAGGCGCCGAAGTAAAAGGTATCGTTAAAAACTTGACCGAATACGGTGCATTCGTTGATTTAGGCGGCGTTGACGGTTTATTACACATCACGGATATGGCTTGGAAACGTGTTAAACACCCAAGCGAAATCGTGAACGTAGGCGATGAAATTACCGTTAAAGTATTAAAATTTGACAAAGAACGTACGCGCGTATCTTTAGGCTTAAAACAATTAGGCCAGGATCCATGGGTAGCGATTGCTGAAAATCATCCTGTCGGTAGCAAATTAACCGGTAAAGTGACTAACTTAACCGATTACGGTTGTTTTGTTGAAATTTTAGACGGCGTTGAAGGTTTGGTTCACGTATCCGAAATGGATTGGACAAACAAAAACATCCATCCTTCAAAAGTTGTAAGCTTAGGTGATACCGTTGAAGTGATGGTATTAGAAATCGACGAAGAACGTCGTCGTATTTCTTTAGGCTTGAAACAATGCAAACCGAATCCGTGGTTGCAATTTGCGGAAACTCACAACAAAGGTGACAAAGTTTCAGGTAAAATCAAATCCATTACCGATTTCGGTATCTTTATCGGTCTTGAAGGCGGTATCGACGGTTTAGTTCACTTATCCGACATTTCCTGGAATGTTCAAGGTGAAGAAGCCGTTCGTAACTACAAAAAAGGCGATGAAGTCGAAGCCGTTGTTTTACAGGTTGATTCGGCTAAAGAACGTATCTCTTTAGGTATCAAACAACTGGAAGATGATCCGTTCAATAACTTCGTATCAGTTAATAAAAAAGGTGCGGTATTGTCCGCCACTGTAGTTGAAGCTGATGCAAAAGGCGCTAAAGTTGAATTAGCGGGCGGTGTTGAAGGTTATATCCGTGCGGCGGATTTAACGGATGAAGTGGCCGCAGGCGACGTTATTGAAGCGAAATTCACCGGCGTTGACCGTAAAGCACGTATTGTTCACTTATCAGTGAAAGCGAAAGATCAAGCGGAAGAAGCCGCCGCACTTGCAAGTGTGAACAGCAAACAAGAAGAAGTTGCTATTCCTAACGCAATGGCAGCCGCTTTCCAAGCTGCAAAGGGTGAATAAGTTTATTCCTTCCCTTAATTAACTTGAAACCGGTGGGTTTCGGCCCACCGGTTATCCCATATTTACCAGTGAAACAACGTGATTTTTTATGGTTAATTTTAGAAAAGTGCGGTCAAAAATGACGTTGTTTTATTAAACAAAGGATAAGAGGCGATGACTAAGTCTGAATTAATTGAAGTATTAGCGAGAAAAAATCCCTCAATTTCAATGAAGATTGTCGAAAGTTCAGTGAAAGAAATACTGGAGCAAATGTCAGGTTCTTTAGAAAATAGCGATCGCATTGAAATTCGCGGCTTTGGCAGTTTTTCATTACATTTTCGTCAACCGCGTTTAGGGCGTAATCCTAAAACCGGCGAAAGTGTGAAGTTGGACGCAAAATGCGTTCCGCATTTTAAAGCCGGTAAAGAGTTGAAAGAACGGGTTGATTTTAAAGTTTAATACGGCGCTCAATTTGTGAAATTCATCATGAAACGACACCTCGGGTGTCGTTTTTTATATTTATTTTTGGCATAATGTAATCGCTTTATCTGTAGGAGAGGGCAGTATGATTAAATATATTTTCGGTTTTATTATTGTATTGGCAATTGTGTTGGTGGCGATTACTGTCGGAGCGAATAACGATCAGGTTATTACATTCAATTATGTTTTTGCCCAAAGTGATTTTAAACTTTCAACGCTTGTCGCCATTCTTTTTGGTTTGGGGTTGATTTTGGGCTGGCTTATTACCGGTATTTTTTATCTCCGGCTAAAATTTAAAAATATGGCTTTAACCCGTCAAACTAAACGTTTAACGCAGCAAATTAACGAATTAACAACCAGTCTCAATAAGGCTGCCGAATAATGATTGAATTACTCTTCCTGTTATTACCGATTGCTGCCGCTTACGGTTGGTACATGGGGCATCGCAGTGCTAAAAAAGATCAGGAAGACATCAGTAATAAACTTTCGCGCGATTATGTGACGGGGGTAAATTTTCTTTTATCCAATCAAACGGAAAAAGCCGTGGATTTGTTTTTGGATATGCTGCAAAAACAGGAAGCGGAAAATGAAATTGAAAAAAGCTCTCAATTTGAAGCCGAACTGACATTAGGAAATTTGTTTCGCTCCCGCGGTGAGGTGGATCGCGCTTTACGTATTCACCAAGCCCTTGACCAGAGCCCCGATTATTCTTTTGAGCAGAAATTATTGGCAAAGCAGCAACTGATTCGGGATTTTATGTCCGTCGGTTTTTTCGATCGTGCGGAAGCGCTCTGTATCGTGCTGATTGATGAACCGGAGTTTGCCGAAGGCGCATTGCAGCAGCTTTCCGTGATTTATCAAAAAACCAAAGAATGGAAAAAAGCCGTTAATGTGGCGGAAAAACTGGCTAAAATTTCGCCTCAGGATGACAATATCGAGTTGGCGCAATTCTATTGCGAATACGCCTGCACGTTATCGGCGAACGGTAAGGAAGATAAACAAGCCTTATTGCAGCAGGCTTTACAGGTTTCGCCAAGTTGTGTGCGTGCATCGATTTTGTTAGGCAAAGAATTCATGACTCGCGAAGATTATCAAAGTGCGGTCAAAATTTTTGAAAATGTTCTGAACCAGAATGCTGATTTCGTCGGTGAAATTTTATCGGTATTGAAAGAATGCTATACCCGTTTGGGACAATTGGATAATTTTGAATTATTTCTCATTCGGGCAAGTCAAACGGGCAATGCCGATGTGGATTTGGCGTTAGCGGATTTAATTGAGAAAAAAGACAGTCGAATTGCGGCGCAGAACAAAGTTTATAACCAGCTTAAACAACATCCCGGCATGGTGCTATATCATCGTTTTATTCAGTATCAGATTGACGATGCGGAGGCCGGACGGGCGAAAGACAGCCTGGTGTTATTGCATAAAATGGTAGGGGAGCGGATCAGACAGGGGTTCAGTTACCGTTGTATCAACTGCGGATATCAAAGTCATAAACTGATGTGGTGTTGCCCTTCCTGCCGTCAATGGGAAAAAATCAAACCTAATAAAGGTATTTAAGTTTAACGTATTTTTACTACAAGGAAACCAAAAATGGACAGCAAAATTATTGTTGCGTTAGATTACGAAACGGAAGCGGAAGCATTGAATCTGGTTGATCAAATCGATCCAAGCCTTTGCCGGTTAAAAGTGGGTAAAGAAATGTTTACCACCTTGGGAACGAATTTTGTGAAACAATTACAGGAACGAAAATTTGACGTATTTTTGGATTTAAAATTCCATGATATTCCTAATACGGTTGCGCGCGCGGTACGTTCTGCGGCGGATTTAGGCGTGTGGATGGTGGATTTGCATGCCAGCGGCGGTTTACGCATGATGGAAGAAGCAAAAAATATTCTTGAACCGTACGGCAAAGATGCGCCGCTCCTGATCGGCGTTACCGTGTTAACCAGCATGGAAGATCTGGATTTATTGCAGATTGGAATTAACGCCTCGCCGATGGAACAAGTTATTCGCTTAGCGCATTTAACGCAGCGTGCCGGTTTGGACGGCGTGGTTTGTTCGCCGCAGGAAGTGGAAATTTTACGCAGAAATCTTGGTCCGGATTTCAAACTGGTGACACCGGGGATTCGCCCTGTGGGAGCCGAATTCGGCGATCAACGCCGTGTCATGACGCCGTCGGCCGCCGTGCGTTCGGGATCCGATTATTTGGTGATTGGACGCCCGATTACTCAGGCGGAAAATCCGGCGGAAGTGCTGCGTTCCATTAACGCTTCTTTAACCAATATCTGATTTCAGAACTGATGAATACATTGGTTTATTCCACGGAAAGCGGCCGCATTAAGCCGGAGAAACCACAAACCGTGCGCCCGAAAGGGGACGGTATTGTGCGAATTCATCGGCAAACCAGCGGCCGAAAAGGGGCGGGCGTGAGTTTGATCGCCGGATTGGATCTGACCGACGATGAATTAAAAAAGCTGGCGGCCGAACTGAAAAAACGTTGCGGATGCGGCGGTTCCGTTAAAGACGGCAACATTGAAATTCAGGGCGAAAAACGTGAATTGCTGAAACAGCTGCTGGAACAAAAGGGCTTCACCGTGAAATTAGCCGGCGGTTAGAACAAAAGTGCGGGCGATTTTCGTCGAGTTTTTTTACGGCGTGAATAGAGATTTCAAACACAAAAAAGCCGTCTGAGTTAATGCTCAGATGGCTTTCTTTTTAAGGCTTAATATTATTTCGCCCAAATGACCACATCTTCCTGCGGACGGCGGGCTTTCTGTGCAATCTCTTGCGTACGATAACCGAAGGTGACCGCAACGGATACGCCCCATTCTTTCGGATCGAACAAACCGGCTTCGGATAATACGCGGTTCATTTCCGCATAATTGAATCCTTCAATCGGACAGGAATCAATGCCGACCATGGCCGCGCCGGTCATCATATTGCCCAAAGCAATGTAAGTTTGTTTGCTGCACCAATCGAATAAGGCGCGTTCGTTATCCAGCGTTTTCATATCGTTGGCTTGGAAATCTTTGTATTTTTTCAATGTGGCTTCGATGGCATCCGGTTCGGTGACGCCGCGACGTTTGATGCCTTCCAACATAAATTCAGTGTCGTAGCGGGCATTTTTCTTCGCGAGAATCACGACAATGTGGCTTGCGGTGTCCAAGCTTGTTGCCATTCCCCAGGAGAACGGTTTAATCGTTTCACGTAATTTCGGATCTTGCAACACAATGAATTTCCAAGGTTCACTGCCCACGGAACTTGGCGATAAACGTCCGAGTTCTAGAATAAAATTGAAATCCTGATCGCTGATTTTACGGTTTGCGTCGTAATAACGGCAGGATTTGCGGTTTTTAAATGCGGATAAAACTTGTTCTGTGGTCAAAATAGTCATAAAAAAATCCTTACTTTTCTGATGAAACCTTTGATCATTATAAAAGGTTTGTCTTGCTAATTATAGCCAATAATCGGAAAAGTGCGGTCAAAAAATACGATGTTTTTTTATTATTCCCACAGCTCAATCAACTCCATCTGCACCGGTGCAAGAAAGCTTTTTTGCGAACTTTGCCGCACCACGTCGGTTTCGCCCAAATGTCCGAGCAACAATGCCGAATCCGGATCGTGATATTTTTGCATTTCGCGGGCTTTTGCCGGACTTTGGTTGGCGTAACAATATTTGCAACCGCTGGGGCAGCTGTCGTATGCGCTGATGTCGCGGGTTTCGATGCAACCGCAATATTGACGTGATCCTTGGTGTTTCAACGTTTTGAAATTCACTCCGTTGGCGCGCCCGAGAATGTCAAGCGTCATGCAACAAGGCGAATTAGTAGCGTTTAACGAGGGTAAACTGAAATTTGCTGCGGATTGGATCTTACCGTTTATGCCGCGTAAAATGTTACTCAAAGCATCGCGTAAAGCGATGGAAAAAGCCGATAAGGAGGCAATATGCAGGCGGTGATCATCGGCGCCACGGGCGCAACGGGGCAGGAGCTCGTTCAACAGTTATTGGACAATCTGGATTATTCGCAAGTGACCGTTTTTGTGCGCAGAGCGGTGCCGTTGCAACATCCTAAACTGACGGTGGAAGTGATTGATTTTGACCGACCACAAACGTGGCTACACAAGGTGCGTGGCGATGTACTGTTCTCTTGTTTGGGCACCACGCTCAAAGCCGCAGGCAGCAAGGCGGCGCAATGGAAAATCGATTATCAGTACCAATATGATTTTGCCAACATTGCACGTCAAAACGGCGTGCAGCGTTGTGTGCTGGTATCATCGGGCTATGCGGACAGTCGCTCCCGTTTCTTCTATACGCAAATGAAAGGGCAACTCGAGCAAGACATCATGCAACTGGGCTTTCCGCAATTGCTGATCTTCCGACCGCCGTCGCTGATTCGCCCGAATACCGACCGTGCCGGCGAACGCTGGGCGATTAGAGTGTTAAACGGGCTGAATAAAATCGGCTTGTTGCAAAGTATGAAACCGATGCCGACCGCCGTACTGGCCAGCGCGTTAATTCAAGCGGTCAAACAAAAACCGCTTAGGACTTTTATTTTGGAAAGTGCGGAGATTTGGGCGTTGGCGAAATAAGCATCACATCCCGTGAAAAAATAAGCGGTCGGATCCGAGCGGAAATTTGCAAATGGCAAAACTTAGTCCGAATCCGACCGCTTGTCTTACGCCTTACTCCGCAAAATCCCCGCTAAATTCTCCTCCAACCAGTCGACTAAATCCGCCAGTTTTGTTCCCGCTTCTTTGCCGTAATCGGTCAGCGAATATTCCACATGCGGCGGGACGGTGTTATAGGATTTGCGAATCAGCATGCCGTCTTGTTCCAACTGTTGCAGCGTTTGGGTCAGCATCCGCTCGCTCACGCCTTCAATTTCTTTACGGATTTCGCTGAAACGTCTGGTGCCTTTCATCAATACGATCATCACCAACACGCCCCAGCGATTGGTCAGGTGCTGCAAGATCTGTCTGGAAGGGCAATTTGCCGCTAACACATAGCCTCGTCCGGCTAAATCAGAAAATTTTTCCATTTTTATTTCCTTTAGTTTCAATCGGTTAAAAAATATTTTCAAACTTACATTTTTGTAAGTACTTTTTAAAAGTAAGCTATGTGAATATACTACGCCACATCAACGAGATTGGCAATCTTAATCAGCTGAACAGAGAGGAACTTAAACGTTTTACGGTGGCAGGAAAGTCGTTTGAAATAAGGTAAAGTGCGGTCAAATTTTGATAGGTTTTTTTATTTGCAATTTTTCAGATTTCACCGTTTGTATGGTTTCGTTGTTATAACATATTGATAAAAAAGCCGTCTGAATACATTTACAGACGGCTTTTTATCCGGTGTGATTATCTCAACTTCGCTTTAAAAAATTGTTCAAATTTATCAAACGGAATTTTGTTGGCTTGATTGTCGTATAAATCCACGTGTGTTGCGTTCGGTACGATATACAGTTCTTTATCTTTGCTACCCAACGATTTAAACGCATCTTCCGAGAAATAACGCGAATGGGCTTTTTCGCCGTGAACCAATAAAGCGGGGGCGCGTAATTCATCCGCCCGTTGCAAAATCGGCATATTGATGAATGCAATCGGTGTTGTGGTTGTCCACGCACCGGTTGAACCGACACTACGCGGGTGGTAGCCGCGTTTGGTTTTGTAGAAATCGACATAATCCGCCACGAATTTTGGTGTATCCGCATTAAGCGCGCTGACTTCGGGCAATACAGGCGTATCACTGGTGTTGGCGTAGTCTTTTTCCTGTGCTTCCCAACGGGCGTTGTTCAAATCTTGTTTCATTTTATAACGGGCATCGGCGTCCACGCTGTCGTTGTAACCTTTTGCCATTACGCGCGTCATATCGTACATGGTACTGGTGGCAACGGCTTTAATGCGGGTATCGGCTGTTGCGGCATTTAAAGCGAAACCGCCCCAACCGCACACGCCTAACACGCCAATTTTTTCACGATCGACCTTTTCAAGCGAACCTAAGAAATCTACTGCGGCACTAAAATCTTCGGTATTGATTTCAGGCGAAGCCGAATTGCGTGGCAAGCCCGAACTTTCGCCGGTAAAGGAACCGTCAAACGCCAAGGTAACAAAACCGCGTTCCGCCAAAGTTTGCGCGTATAAGCCCGAAACTTGCTCTTTCACTGCGCCGAACGGACCGCCCACCGCAATGGCCGGCAATTTACCTTGGGCATTTTTCGGCATATACAAATCTGCCGCTAAAGTAATGCCGTAGCGGTTTTTGAAGGTGACTTTACGGTGTTCCACTTTATCGCTTTTCGGGAACACTTTGTCCCATTCTTGGGTTAATTGAATGTGTTGCGCAGGGACGTCTATCGCTGTCGCTGAAGTCATTTCTGCCATAACTGCTCCTGAAAATAGGGTTGAACCGAGGAATAATGCGGTGGTTAGGGTTTTGAGTTGCATGTTGAGTTTCATTGTTTTATCCTTTGTTTCGTTTTGATATAAAAAATTATAGGAAACAAAGTGCTTGGCAACAATCAATAAAATAAGAATAGACTATTGCTAAAATAAGAATTATAAGCGCCGAATTTCTCGCAAAATATTGCCAATCAAAAATAGCGGAGAAAACCGTTGAACCGCTGGCTTAAACGCATTAAACACGGCATGAGGGCAGGTGTTTCTTTAGCTTTACTAAATTCTCTTTCTACTGAAATAGCTTTATTCCGTTCGTCCATTTAATAGGAAAAGAAAAAACAATGAAAAAATCGCCCGCACTTTTTGTCGGACACGGCAATCCGATGAATGCGTTAGATCCGCAAAATATCTTTAATCAAGGTTTTCAGCAAATCACGGCAACCTTTGAGAAACCGAAGTTGATTTTATGTATTTCCGCCCATTGGTATAGCGCAAAATTGCAAGTGATGGGCGCGGGAAATCCGCCGATGATTTACGATTTCCACGGCTTTCCGCCGGAATTAAGCGAGATTGTGTATCCGGCGAAAGGCGATCCGGCATTTGCTCGACACATTCAAACGTTGCTTGCGCCCGAACAGGTGGAAATTAATCCGATCCGAGGTTTCGATCACGGCGCTTGGGCGGTGTTGAAATATCTTTATCCGGAGGCGGATATTCCCGTGGTTCAGCTCAGTTTAGATCGTACCAGATCGCCGCAATGGCATTATGAATTGGCGAAAAAATTACGTCCGTTACGCGAACAAGGCGTGTTGATTTTGGGCAGCGGCGATATTGTGCACAATTTAAGAGCGATTAGCTGGGAGCATATCGATCAAGTGGGCGCCGGTTACGATTGGGCGTATCAGTTCAGAGATGAAATCAATCAAGCCATGCACGAACATAATGATGAGGCGTTAATCCATTTTGAGCAGTTTGGCGAAAGCGCTGCGCTTTCCGTCCCAACGCCTGATCATTATTTGCCGTTGCTTTATGTGATGGCGCAACGTGATGAAAATGATGAAATTACGTTGTTTAATGACGAACTGATTGCCGGTTCGTTAAGTATGACATCGGTGTTGGTTCGGGCGAAAAGTTAGTGGCGAGCCGATAAAGTGCGGTCGAATTTCGGCGAGTTTTTTTATTGGCAAAAACTTCTTAAAATCTGACCGCACTTTTAGCTTTCAATCAGCCTGAAACCGCTTTTGCCACTGTTTCGGGCTGATGTGATGTTTCGCTTTAAAATGCTGACGAAAGGCGGTGGCGGAATGAAAGCCGATTTGGTGGGCGATTTCGTCAATGTTGAGCTTGGTGCTTTCTAACAATTCTCGTCCTTTTTGTAACCGCACTTCAATCAGCCACTCCGTTAATGCCATTCCCGTCGCTTTGCGGAAATGGCGGGTAAAGGTGCTGCGGCTCATCATGAGCTTTTCGGCGAGTGTGTCAATGGAATAATCGGCGTTTAGGTTAGCTCGCATCATGTCTAGCCATTCGTTGATGTTTTCGTTGGCGGTTTTGCGAGTAACGGGCTGTTCAATAAATTGTGCCTGTCCGCCTTCCCGATGGGGCGAAATGACCAACAGACGTGCCAGTTGATTGGCAATTTTTACGCCATATTGGCGGCGAACAATCGCGAGGCAACAATCCAACCCTGCCGCGGTGCCTGCGGAGGTGATGATGTTTTCATCTTCAATATAAATGGCGCTGCAATCTAATTTCACTTGCGGAAAACGCTGTCTAAAATCCGTTTCGCCCAGCCAGTGCGTGGTGGCTTTTTTGCCGTTCAACAAACCTGCGTAGGCAAGGGGATAAGCACCGTAACACAATCCTACAACGGTCGCACCACGCCGTACCGCTTGTTGCAATGCCTGCGTTAAGGCGGCAGAGGGCATTTGTTCCAACTTGTCCCAACCAATCATTACAACCAAATCCGCTTGTTCCAACAAACTCAAATCGCCGTCTGCCTGAATAATCGCTGGCTTGGATTGGGTAACTGTTGGATTTTCCGCGACCACTTTCACGTTAAATAGCGGCTTGCCGTCAATTTCGGCGGAAAACACCATATAAGGCACGGAAAAATGAAAAGGGCTAAATTGGGGATAAAGCACTAAGGCAACGGTTGGCATAGACATCTTTTTTACTCGCTGAATAAATTTGACCCGATTTTTACGATTTTTGAATAATAAGTCAATGTTTTTCATTTCTCATTGGTTTCATAATACCTCCATCGCAAACAAGCGGTTTAATTTATCTTATTTTTTACAAAAGGAAACAAAATGAAACTGAAATCTCTTATTTTTGCTTTAATGGCAACCACCGTTGCAACCACGGCTAATGCTGAAATTAGCTATCAGCATATTCGCAACGCCACCGCTAAAATTGAAATAGCTGGCAGTACGTTTTTGGTCGATCCTTATCTTGCTCCGAAAGGCAGCTACGCAGGATTTGAAGGCACAATCAATAGCCAAAAACGTAATCCGTTGATTGAAATGGCAGAGCCGGTCGAAAAAGTCCTTCAAGGTGTAGATGCGGTGATTGTTACCCACACGCACGCAGACCACTGGGATGAATACGCACAAAAAGTGTTACCGAAAACCTTGCCTATTTTCGTGCAAAATGCAGGTGATGCTCAAATTATCCGTTCACAAGGTTTTAAAGATGTTCGTGTTTTGGGCAAAAATACCGAATTTAACCAGGTAAAATTAAGCAAAACAGGCGGACAACACGGCACGGATCAAATGTATGCGCTCCCTCAATTTGCTGAATTATTAGGCGAGGCAATGGGAGTGGTGATGCAAGCAGACGGCGAAAAAACGCTATATATCGTAGGCGATACCATTTGGAATGAAGAAGTGGATTTTGCACTTAACCGCTATAAACCTGAAGTCATCGTAATGAATACAGGTTACGCACAAGTGGAAGGCAATCCAAACGGCATTATTATGGGCAAAGCCGATGTTGCCAAAGCTCGCCAGGCCGCCCCGAAAGCTGACATCATTACCGTGCATATGGACGCCGTCAATCACGCCTCAGTCACTTCAGATGAAATGCGAAAATTTGTGAAAGAAAATAACTTAACAAAAGTTGCTGTGCCGAAAGAAGGGGAAGTGTTGAAATATTAAGAAAGTGCGGTGGGATTTTCACAAGATTTTGCGATTGGCATCGAAAAAATGCCCTTTTTCCCTTTGCCAGCATTGCAAATGGCATTAGACTAAACGGAATTACAGTTAAGGAGTTTGTATGACCAAATCGGAAATGGTTTCTTCGGTGGCGGAATATCTCACCTTTATGATCGCCACAGGCGAGAGCCAAGTCAATGCCATTTATGCGGACGAAAATGTCTGGTTGAGCCAAAAAATGATGGGGCAGCTTTATGATATAGAGCCGCATACGATAACCTATCATCTGCAAAAAATATTTTCAGACAATGAGTTATCTGAAAATTCAGTTACTCGAAAATTTCGAGTAACTGCCGATGACGGTAAAAATTACCAGACCAAACACTATAATCTTTCGGCGATTATCGCCGTGGGCTATAAAGTTAATTCTGAGCGAGCGGTGCAATTTCGCAAGTGGGCGACAGAAATTATCCAAACCTACACCATCAAAGGCTTTGCGATGGACGATGAGCGGTTGAAAAATGACGGCACACGTTTAGGCAAAAAGTATTTTGAAGAACAACTTGCCCGTATCCGAGAAATTCGCCTGTCAGAACGCAAGTTTTACCAAAAAATCACCGATATTTATGCAACTTCCATTGATTATGACCGCACCGCCACAGCGACCAAACGTTTTTTTGCCACAGTGCAAAACAAGTTACATTGGGCAATTCACGGTCATACCGCCGCAGAATTAATTGTGGAACGGGCAAATGCCAGCAAGCCGAATATGGGCTTGACCACTTGGAAAGACGCACCACAGGGCAAAATTTATCCTTTTGATGTGGTGGTGGCAAAAAATTATTTATCTGATAATGAGTTGGCTCAACTACAACGCTTGGTGTCCGCTTATTTGGATATGGCGGAAGATATGGCATTACGCCAAATCCCGATGACAATGCAAGATTGGGAAACCAGGCTCAACCGCTTTTTAGACGCCACCGACAGAGCCGTGTTACAAGACGCTGGCAAAGTTACCTCCGAAATCGCCAAAGCCCACGCCTTGAGCGAGTTTGAAAAATATCGTGTCATTCAAGATCAACACTTTGAAAGCGATTTTGACAGATTATTGAAAGGGGAAGAGTAAAAGGGCGGTGGGATTTTCACGAGGTTTTGCCATTGGCAAAAATGTTGGAAAATCCCACTGCTTTTATTTTTAGGCCGCCTGTTTACCTTGCTATAATGTTCGTTCTTATTCTCAAGGAGCCACAATGCAAGTTTTTAATCCGCAGTCGCTTGTTTGGACGAGAGAGCCGCAAGCCTATGAAATATCAGAAAATAAAATCACGATCACCACAACACCGCATACGGATTTGTGGCAACGTACCTATTATCACTTCCAAAATGACAATGCACCTGTATTGCAAATGCAAACCGATGAACGCTATTTTAGTTTTGTAGTGAAAACGGATTTTTCAGGCAGTCATCAACGCTTTGACCAGTGCGGTATCGTGTTATATCTAGATAGCGAAAATTGGTTGAAAGCTTCGGTCGAGTATGAAAATGAGCAATTCCAACATCTTGGTAGCGTGGTAACCAATCACGGCTATTCTGATTGGGCTACGGTGGAAATTGCTACAGATATTAAATCAATGTGGTTTCGTTTAAGTCGCCGTGAAAGCGATTATTGCTTGGAATGTTCGTATGACGGTGTGCATTTTCAACAAATGCGGATTTGTCATTTACATAAAGGTAACGAGCGTATTCGCTTTGGTGTCTATGCTTGCTCGCCTGAAAATTCCTCGTTCACGGCGGTCTTTACGGATATGGCATTAACCGAATGTCAATGGCAAGCCCATAATGGACAACAGCCTGATTAAACTACATAAAGTGTGGTGAGATTTTCACGAGATTTTGTGAAAACGACCGCTTAGCTTTTCAGCCAGCCTGAAAACCATCTTTCATCTAGGCATAAAATCATCATAAATAAAACTAAATAATCCGTCCGAAATGCATTTCATCTGCTTTTAAGCGTTTCATATCTTTAAGTGGCGGTTCGCCAAACATTCGTGCATATTCTCGGTTGAATTGAGTGGGGCTTTCATAGCCGACTTCCAATGCCGCTCGGGTTGCATCAAAATTTTCTTTGAACATTAGACGGCGTGCATTTTGTAAACGCAATTCTTTTTGGTATTGCAATGGGCTTTTTCCTGTGATTTTTTTAAAGTGCTGACGAAGTGAAGAGCTACTGATAAATACCATTTCTGCTAAATCATCCATATTGATTTTTTCTGTGTAATGTTCGTTAAAATAGGCAATAATTTTTGCTACTTTTTGTTCTACGGTACCGTTAGTTAAGAGCTTGCGGAGCATTGCATTATGCTCACTTGCAAGCAGTCGCAAACAGATTTCTTGCTCAATGAGTGGCTTTAAGTGCGGTTGTAATTGGGGTTGTTTTAATAGTTTGACAAAGCGGTAAATGGCATCAAGTAAATCATTGTCCGTAGGCAATACGGAGAGCGTATCCGACAAACTGGAAGTGTTGGGTTGCCATTGTGTTTGCTCGTCTAATTCACGCAACATCATCACATCTAATTCAATTCGCAAACTTAAATAAGGTTCAGATTTTGTGGCATTTAGTACGTTCGATACAATCGGCAAATCTAGCGTTGTCAAGGCTGTTTCGCCTTTTGAAAGGGTCATTACCTGGTTGCCAAAATTCAAATGTTGTGAGCCTTGCACAACTAAAAAGAGGCTAAGCGGATAAATACACGGCATAGGATTAGTGGTGTGATTTCGGCGACACAAATGTAGATTATTCAATGATGTAGATGAAAAACTACCGTCTGTATGGGTAAAGGCTTTTATGAGTTCGGCAAGTTCTTGATATTTGACTTCGTTCATTTTATGGCTCCAATATTTTTGCTTATTTTAGCTGATTTATCATTTTAGGCAATAATTAGCAGGGTTTTGGCAAGATTAACCCGCTTGTATTATCTAAAATGGCGTTCATTGCAACACAGGTTGTTATGACAAAATAAGGAACATATTATGAACAACACATTTGAAAATCGTAAATTATTGGTGGTCGGCGGTACAAGCGGCGTAGGTTTGGAAACGGCAAAATTGGTGCTGGAACAAGGTGGCTCGGTAGTCATTTTAGGCAATCGCCCCGAAAAAGCAGAAGACGCACGCCAGCAACTTGCTCAAATCAATGGCGAAGAAAAAGTGACGGCATTAACCGCCAATTTATTGGATATGGACAGTGTCCGTGGCTTGATTGAAATCTTAAAAAATCAGCACAATGACATTGATTTAGTGCTGAACTCGGCTGGCGTTTACTTTCCCAATACCTTTTTGGAGACCGATGAAAAAGCCTACGATGGTTATTTAAATCTGAACAAAGCAGTCTTTTTCATCACGCAAGCCGTGGCAAGTTCGATGATTGCCAGCAAAAAACAAGGCTCGATTGTGAATATCACAGCAGCATTGTCGCAACTACCCGTAAAATCCACGCCAATGGCAGCGTACTCAATGGCAAAATTTGGCTTGGAAGCGTTAACGAAAAACGCTGCGGCAGAACTTGCCGACTACGGCATTCGAGTAAACGCTTTGCCTATCGGCATTATCGAAACCCGCATTTTTGAGCGGTTTGCCAGTGCCGAACAAGTGGATTCAGCCTTAGAAAACTTCAAAAAATACCACGCACTCGGTCGCAACGGCACGCCTCGCGATGTTGCCGAAGTCGCCGCATTCTTATTGTCAGACAAAGCGTCTTGGATTACTGGCACAATTTGGAATGTGGACGGCGGTGCAATGACACGCCGTACTGATGCGTAATTTTACATAAAAGGATAAAAAATGATTGCTTTATATTCATTGAAACAATCTCGTTCGCAACGCATTGTTTGGTTGCTTGAAGCTTTGGGCGTACCGTTTGAAGTGCAGAGTTTTGAGCGTGAACCAGTAACTCGCTCCGCTCCGCCAATTTTCAAAACCTTGCACCCACTCGGCAAAGCTCCCGTGTTGAAAGACGGCAATTTAACGCTGGCAGAAAGTGCATCGATTGTAGAATATTTGATTGACCGCTACGGTAACGGACGTTTTACGCCCGAAACCGACACAACAGATTATTACCATTATGTGCAGTGGTTGCATTATGCCGAAGGTTCGATTATGCCAGCTATTTTGCAGAAAATGATGGCAACTGATGAAAGCAAAATTAACTATTTCAACAGCCAAGTGTCGCTACATTTGGATTATGTGGAACAGCATTTAAACGGAAAAAAATGGTTCTGCGGTAATGAGCTGACTGGCGCAGATATTATGATGAGTTTCCCGTGTCAAGTAGCAATGTTTATGTTGCCAAACGAGCTGTATCCGAATATCGCCCGTTTTGTCGAGCAGGTTGAAAATCATCCGGCGTATCGTCAAGCAGTTGAGCGTGTGGGCGAATTGGACTTACATTCGCTTTAATGAAACAAGCGGTCGAATTTGTAAAAGGATTGCAATTCGACCGCACTTTTATTAGGAATTTCTATGCCTATTTTAGATAAAGGGGTGTGGCGCACCGACATCAACCAGCTTGATGAAATCGACCATTTCCCCACACAAATTGTTCCCGAAAAAGACCGTTACCATTTCTACTATTCTTATGGTTGCCCCTTTGCCCATCGAGCTAATTTGGTATTGCATTATTTGGGCTTAAACCACGTTATTTCATCATCAGGGCTTGCCCCTGAGATGTTGGAAAACGGCTGGACGTTTAACGAAGTCTTCAAAGATGACCTTTTCGACTCGCGCCATTTATATGAAATTTACACCCGAGCCAAAGCCGATTATTCAGGCAGGGCAAGCTTGCCTGTATTGTGGGACAAAAAAGTGAACACCATCGCCAGCCACAATTCTGCCGAATTAGCCTTTCATTTGGCAACACAATGGCAGGATTTTGCGCAACATTCAGCCGAGCTTGTATCGCCTGAATTACACGATGATATTTTGGCGATGAATGAGTGGCTGAACAGCCAAATAACCATGAAAGTCTATCAAGTCGGCTTAGCCAATTCGCAAGTGAAATATGAACATCAGTTAGCAAAATTGTTTCAAAATCTGACCGCACTTGATGAACGTTTAAGTGAAAACCGCTATCTGTTCGGCAATCAAATCACATTGTCGGATTTCTTCCTGTTCCCGACCTTGATCCGTTTTGAAGCGGTGTACGCCGATTTATACAAAACCAATCTCAAACCGCTTTCCGCCTTTGAGAATCTGTACCGCTATATGGTTGAGCTTTACCAACACCCACGCATTCAAGCAACGGTGGACGTGCCGCATACCAAACGGTTTTATTATTACTCGCAACCTGCATTAAACCCAACTCGTTTAGTGCCTGTCGGTCCGCAACTGGCTTGGTTGGATAATTCCAAAGGAGAATAAAATGGTAGTAGAAAGTGCAAACCAATTAGTCGGCGTGGTTACCTTGTTAGGGGCGGCAATCGTTGCCGTGCCGTTATTTAAACGCATCGGGCTTGGCTCTGTTTTAGGTTATTTAGCCGCAGGGCTTGCCATTGGTCCGTTTGGGCTGAAGTTGTTTACCGACGCTCACGCCATCATTCACTTAGCCGAATTAGGTGTAGTGATGTTCTTGTTTTTAGTCGGTTTGGAAATGCAACCCAAACATTTATGGGGCTTGAGAAAATATATTTTTGGTATGGGGAGCTTGCAGATTATCGTCGCCACGGCGTGTTTGACCTTAGTCAGCATTTTGTACGGTTTTTCCGTGCAATTTTCCTTTATTGCCGCCGCAGGCTTTGTACTGACTTCCACCGCCATCGTAATGCAAACTTTGAGCGAACGGGGCGATATGGCATCAGATCGTGGCAGACGCATTGTTGCCGTTTTGCTGTTTGAAGATTTACTGATCGTGCCATTATTGGCGTTAGTGTCATTTCTTTCCCCTGAAAATGCGGAAACAGTGCAACACAGCACATCCCTTTGGCAACAACTCGGTTTGCCAATTTTAGCGGTTGCTTTGCTGATTGTGGCAGGCGTGTGGTTACTCAATCCACTATTTCGAATTTTAGCAAAAACAAAAATTCGTGAATTAATGACCGCAGTTTCGTTATTTGTGGTTTTAGGATCTGCATTGTTAATGGAAGCAAGCGGATTATCAATGGCAATGGGGGCATTTTTAGCTGGCGTATTACTCTCAAACTCCAGCTTCCGTCATCAGTTAGAAGTGGACATTGACCCATTCAAAGGCTTATTACTCGGCTTATTTTTCTTAGGTGTGGGAATGAGTTTGGATTTGGCTCACGTATCGAATAACTGGAAAGTGATTATTTCAGCTGTCTTTGCAATGATGTTTGTCAAAGGCATAATAATTTATGCCGTGGCTCGCTAACTGGCTCAAATAACGCCGATGCCATTGACCGAGCTGTTGTGATGGCACAAGGTGGCGAATTTGCCTTTGTGTTGTTTTCTGCTGCCGCCTTGCAAGGCGTAATCAGTGCGGAAGTACAAGCGAATATGACAGCGATTATCGTGCTGTCAATGCTGCTGACACCGTTGTTTATTATTTTGCATAACAAATGGATCGTGCCACGTTTCCAACATCAGCATACACAAAATGATGAGCAAATTGACGAACAAAATGACATTATTCTGATTGGTTTAGGTCGATATGGACAAATTGTGAACCATTTACTCCGTTCATCAGGTTTTCAGCCCACGATTATCGAGCAAAATGCTACGCTGATTGATGGTATGAAAAAACGAGGTGTAAAAAGCTATTATGGCGATGCAAGCCACCCAGACTTGCTACATTCAGCAGGGATTGAAACAGCAAAATTACTGATTATTGCCATTGATAATCCAACGCTAACCACACAAATTGTTAAACACGTCAGAGAAGTGAATCCACTGGTTCGCATTATCGCCCGAGCTTACGACCGTCATCACGTTTTTGAGCTTGCCCAAGCAGGAGCTGACTTACAAATTCGAGAAACCTTCGACAGTGCTTTACGCACAGGCAAACAAGTCTTGCAATCACTTGGTATTGAACAAGAAAAAGTCCACCGCATTGGCAATATGTTTTTCGGCAAAGACCGCCATAATGTCAAACTAATGGCAGACGTGTACGACCCGAAACTTCCTGCTTTTGGCAATGCTGAAATGATGAAAATCGCCATCGAACAAGACCAAGAAATGGCACTTGAAATCCAAAAAATTCTTGATGAAGAAGCGTAATTGATTACTCTGTAATGCCGTCTGAAATTTGGTGCTCAGACGGCATTTTGCAAATTTTCATTAAAATCCAATCGCTTAACTGTTCTTTTTTGCCACATCTTCAATCAATTTCGCAAAATCCACCGCATTTTGACGGCTTAACACAGGTTTGCCCGTTTGAGCTTCGATTTCACGGCGAGCGTTGCCAGCCACTGTGCCGTCACGTTTTGCCACCTTCTTATTTTCGTCCAAGCCTTGCGGATTGGTTTGCTTGGCAAGCTCGGTGGTGGTGGCTTCGGCAAGCATATTCAGCACCAGTTCAAGCGTCGTCATATTGTCTCGCAAATTTTCCTTTTTCAACCCCTTGAAATTTTTGTACTCACGGGTACTCATTCCTGCCCAAGCCTGACTGATTTCATCGGTCAAAATCGCAAATTAACGCCCTGCCTGCACGCCGTGATCTTGCCAAGTGTCGGTCTCAGCTCTTTACGCACCTGAATCGCTTGCAGGCGCTGGTTAATCCACTCTCTTTTGAATAGCCCTTTTTCAGATAGGTTTCCAACGCTCGGTCAATAGTCAATTCAGGATCGACAATCTCATCAATCTGTTCCTTGCCCACTTCCGCCAACCACATCTTAAACGGCTCCGTTTTCGGGCTAGGAATGGATTGGATAATGCGGAAGATACCTGTCATATCTGCCGCCTGAACACTTCGTTTTTTACCATCTTTAGCAATCATCACAACTGGGGTACAAATTGTACCCCACTTACTATTTAGCTCATGATCGCGGCTTCTCATTTTTTTGATATATTGCTTTAGTTCAAGGCTTTCTGTCAGTATTGCCACAATATCCACCACACTGAAAAACCATTCCTGTTTTTCTTCGTCCCACGCCGAACGAATTTGCTGGTTTTCAAAAAGTTTGATTTCATTCATTGTTCAGATCCAATTACTGGTTAATTTTTCAGGTGATTCAATTACATATTTTAACCAGTATCAATACTGTATAGGATCTTTGTTTTCGTTTTTCGACTAGGTTCACATCTTTCAAGCGGTGATATTTTGAGAATTTTCTGTAAATTCTCGATTTTATCATTTTAGGCAATAATCAGCAGGGTTTTGGCAAGATCGGCTCACTTGAGTTCTCTATAATTCATTCCATCAAAACAAACCTTCAACTATAAGGAAACGCAAAATGAGCAATCAAATTATTTATTCAAGCGACAATGCTTTTGAGCAAGATGTATTAAAATCTGAATTACCTGTATTAGTGGATTTTTATGCAGATTGGTGTCCGCCTTGTCAGATGATCGCCCCGAGCCTTGATGCGCTAGCTAACGAGCTTTCTGGCAAAGCAAAAATCGTCAAAATCAATGTGGATCAGAACCCTGAACTTTCAATGAAATTCGGTGTTCGCAATATCCCGACCTTGATGACTTTTAAAAACGGCGAGCTTGTTGAGCGTGTCGCTGGGGCAATGCCGAAGTCGCAATTAACAGCATTTATTCAAAAAGCAATGTAAGCAAATTAGGCAATAATTAGGAGCAAAAATGAAACCTTATGCAGATCCGAAAAAAATCGAAGAAATTGCAAGTGCGGTTAAAAATGAACCGAAATTAGGGCAATTTACCGTTACGATGACTAGTCAATCTAACGGTGGCGTAGGTGTAAAAACACAAACGGGCATCACAGTTCACGCAGGCGTGGAAGACCATAGCCGTGTGGGTAAATTTGAAACCGTTGGCGATGAACCGCCAGCAGTGTTGGGCGAAGACATGGGCTTAAGTCCGATGGAATACGCTTTGCAAGCCTTGGCAGGTTGCTACACCGCAACGCTCACACTACTGGCGGCAGGCAAGGGCATTGAGTTAAGCAAAATTGAACTGAATTTGGCAGCCGATTTTGATTTGAACGGCTTTTTGAAATTCAACCCGGCAGTGCGAAACGGTGCGAGCGAAATCCGTGTAGATATTCACGTTGAAAGCCCGAATGCAAGTCGTGCGGAAATTGATGCTTTGATTGCGGAAATTCCAAATCATTCGCCGATTTATGATTTATTTACCAACCCAACACCTGTGGTAAATCGTTCGGTATAGGAGTAAAAAAATGAAAAAATCAGTTACTGAAATTTTAGGTATTGAAAAGCCGTTGGTACAAGGTCCAATGTCGTGGGTAACCAATGCGGAATTTGTGGCAGCGGTGAGTAACGCTGGCGGTTTGGGGGTGTTGGGTCCGAACGCTGGGCAGACGGAATTGACTGCCGACCCGATTGAAACAGCGGAGCGTATGCGTCGTGAAATCCGTAAAACCAAGACATTGACGAATAAGCCATTCGGTGTAAACCTAGCCCCAAACCCTGACCAAAGCAAAGACCCTTGGACTCGCCCGATTTTGAACGTTATCAAAGAAGAAAAAGTCCCAGCGATTGTGTGGATGGGCGTGGCAGATGGCACGGTGTTGCCTGAAATGTTCCAAGAATTGAAGGACGCAGGCGTGAAAATAATTTACCGTGCTATCACGCCGACCATTGAAAATACACAAAAAGCAGAAGCCGCAGGAGCAGATGTGATTGTCGCTACAGGTTTTGACGAAGGCGGCTTGATGCCTGAAAAAGCCATTGGCACATTTGTCATCGTCCCAATGATTGCCGATACTGTGAAAAATGTTCCCGTGCTTGCCGCAGGTGGCATTACCGATACTCGTACTGCCAAAGCCGCTTTTGCTTTGGGTGCAGACGGCATTTTTGTTGGTACGGCATTGCTTGCTACGGTAGAAAATCCTACCCATCAAAATGTGAAAGAAGCCATTTTACGTTCCACAGCTGAAGATTTGGCTTTGTTTAAAGCACCGCCAACTTTTGTGCGTTCGTTACCGGGTAAATTGACTGACAAACTGGTTGAACTTTATCAATCAGGCGCATCTGACGCAGAAATTGGCAAAACTTTAGGCGGAATGTCTGGTTTCAACGTAGGAATGATGCAGGGAGATTTTGATAACGGCTGGGGTTGCTTTGGCTTAGGTGTGGCACAAATCCACGAAATTAAAACCGTAAAAGAAGTCATTGATAGTTTATTGGCTTAAGCTGACAAGCGGTGGAATTTGTAAGATTTTTTGCAAATTCCACTGTTTGCATTGAGGAAAAATAATGAAAAAAGCAACCGCACTTTTGGAAATTCAACAACATTTAACTGAAAACCGTTTTGCCGTACTTTATGTACAAGCTCAAAATTGTGGCGTTTGTACCGTGTTTCACAAACAAGTTTCGGCATTGCTAGATACTTTACCCGACATTGCAGGCATTGAAACCAATATTGCCAATGTAGCTGAAATAGCAAGTGCTTACCACATTCTTACCGCCCCAGCTGTGTTATTTTTCGTTGAAAACAAGGAAATATGGCGAAGTGCAAGATTTATTGATATGAAAGGCTTGCAATCCGTATTGGAACAATATTTATTGGAATATGCAAAATTCGCTAAAGAGAACGGGGCTGATATTGGATAATCAAGGGATAATGAAAAAGGCAAGGAGTGGGTGATCTAACATCATTTCAATGGCTGAATTTTTGTATTAGTTAGTATAAAAAGTGCGGTGAGATTTTGTGAAGTTTTTTGCCATTTGCAAAATTCGGCAGAAATCCCTCCGCTTGACAATCTTCACCACAATACTTAAAATCCGTTTAAATCTTTAAACCTATAAACAAAAATGGGCCAAAAAACTGTTGATATTTTGCGTGAGTGTATTCCGACTTTTACCGTGTTAAGCGATGAAAACCGCTTGATGATTTTGCATATTTTGTTTGAAAACGGCAGTTTGAATGTCAATGATTTGACCGAACGGCTACATTTATCACGCCCAGCGGTATCGCATCATCTGAAAATTATGTTAGATGCAGGTTTGGTGCGTGTTGATCAGCAAGGCAAAGAGCGTTATTACACCGTGAGCCTACAACAAGCAGGCGAGCGTTTTCAGCGTTTGATGGCATCGTTTATTGCAGACGGCTGTATTCAGCCATAATTTTTTTACTCAAATAGGTTTATATTTTTAAACCTATAATCTTAACGGAGCATTTTTATGTTATTTCAACCCTTTACCTTTGCTAACGGCAAAACCGCCAAAAACCGTTTTTTCAAATCCGCAATGGAAGAACAACTTGCCAAACAAAATCAACCGACATTGCCCTTGGTGCAACTTTATGACACTTGGGCAAAGGGCGGAGCTGGCGTGTTGGTGACGGGCAATGTGATGGTCGCCGAAAACGGCAAAGGTTCGATCAACGATGTGGTGCTGACGGACGAACACAGTTTGCCAACGTTGCAACAATGGGCGAAAGCAGGCACGCAAAACGATACTTTGCTGATTATGCAGATTAACCACGCAGGCAAACAGTCGCCAAAAGTGCTGTCGCCCACGCCTGTGGCGCCGAGTGCGGTGGCATTGCAGGGAATGGACGGCTTTATCAATCCGCCAAGAGCCTTAACCGAAGCGGAAATCGACACTTTAATTGAGCAATTTGCTACCACTGCAAAAATTGCCGAAAAAGCAGGCTTTTCAGGGGTGCAAATTCACGCCGCACACGGCTATTTAATCAGTCAATTTTTATCGCCGCACCACAACCGCCGTGAAGACAAATGGGGAGGTAGTTTGGAAAATCGTATGCGGTTTTTAGTGGAAATTTACCACACCATTCGAGCGGCGGTGCAGCCTGAATTTTTGGTCGGCTTAAAACTCAACTCAGCGGATTTCCAAAAAGGCGGTTTTGATGAAGCAGACAGCATTCAAGTGGTACAAAAAATGGCGGAATTAGGCATTGATTTTATTGAAATTTCAGGCGGTAACTATGAAAACCCAGAAATGTTATCCACCAAAGCCAGCAGCCAAAAACGCGAGGCATTTTTCTTGGATTACGCCGAAAAAGCCCGTGCCGTCTGCAACGCACCGCTGATTATCACAGGCGGTTTTCGCAGTGAAAACGCAATGAATGAGGCACTGCAAAGCGGACATTTAGACTTTATCGGCATCGCCCGACCTTTTGCCTTACAGCCTGATTTACCGAACCAAATTCAACAAGGCAACTATCAAACCATTGTTACCAACCGCATCAAAACAGGTTTCGCCCCTGTGGATAACAAACTCGGTGCCGTGCTGGAAATGGATTGGTATATGGCACAAATGGCGTTAATCGGCAACGGCAAACAGCCAAATCCAAAACTTTCACCGTGGAAAGTGTTGCTCAAAACTCTTTGGGAAAACGGCAAAGCAGGGTTGAGTACGGGGAGATCTTAAAGAAAATAGCGGTCGGTTTGCAAAAAGTTTTGTCAATCCGACCGCTTGTAAACCACTACTTTTCCTGACTTCGCAAAATCCCTTCTAAATTCTCTTCCAACCAGTCCACTAAATTCACAAGGCGACTGCCTGCCTCTTTGCCGTAATCCGTTAGCGAGTATTCAACGTGTGGTGGCACAGTATTGTAGGATTTGCGATTGAGCATACCGTCTTGTTCCAACTGTTGCAGCGTTTGGGTCAGCATTCGCTCGCTCACGCCTTCAATCTCTTTGCGAATTTCGCTAAATCGTTTTGTGCCTTTCATCAATACAATCATCACCAACACACCCCAGCGGTTAGTCAGATGTTGCAAAATCTGTCTAGACGGACATTGTGAGGCCAAAACACAGCCCCGTTCTGCCGAATTTGAAAAATTTTTCATTTTTATTTCATTGAGCTTTTATTCATCATTTAATGCTGTACGTTGTTGCCCGTTTTCATCAAAATTTTCAGGTTGTAACCAGCGTTCAAATTTGGGTTTCATCGCTTGATATTCTTCTTCAATCATTGAATACCAATTGGTATCTCGCGTGCGATTTTTATACACTTGTGCTCGGCGAAAGGTGCCTTCAAAATGAAAACCTAAGCGTTTTGCTGCACGGTTAGAGGGCGCATTTAAGCTGTCGCATTTCCATTCATAACGGCGATATTGTAAGACTTCAAACACATATTGCATGACTAAAAACTGGGCTTCAGTTGCTAAATGTGATTGCTTTAATTCATCGCCATAAAGCACCCAGCCCATTTCGATGACACGATTGGCCGTATCAATACGCATTAAGGAAAATGTTCCAATGGTTTTGCCTGAGATTTTATCTACAATAGCCAAATAATAGGGATCGTGAGATTGTGCCATTTTTTCAAAATACCCCCGAAAATCCGCTTGATTTTTAAAGGCTTCAATAGGCAAATAAGTCCATTGTGCTTCGGGGCTTTCCGCACCATAAAAACGGTAGGCATCCTCAAAATGCTTAAGATTGATTGGTTCAACAATGGTATAACGCCCGATTAGCTGTTGAATATGGGGTTGCTGTCCTACTGAATAATCCGTTAATGTTTCCCCTATGGGTTGATTGAGGTGGTTGAGCGGCATAATAGCATCCTTTTTTGAAATAAAGTTTTAATAAATTCAATGAGTTATAAAATATTTGTGTACTTACGTTTTTGTAAGTACTTACACAAAGTAAGTTTGTGTCATATACTACGCCACATCAACAATTTAATCAACTTAATAGAAGGAAAACAAAATGAAAAAAATCGCAGTTATTGGTGCAACAGGTTATGTAGGCAGTGCGGTAGTGGCAGAGTTAGCCAGCCGTGGACATCAAGTAACCGCATTTGCTCGTAACATCAACAAAGTAGCAAAAGCAGACAACATTCAAGCGGTGAGTTTTGATGTCAATTCTGCGGATTTTGCCGAGCAGTTAAAAGGTTTTGATGTGGTAGTGAGTGCCTTTAAAGCAGACTATACCTCGCCAAGTTTCCGCCAAGACTATTTAACTGGTGCAAATGCTGTGGTTGAAGCAGCAAAAGTAGCAGAAGTGCCTTATTTATTGATTGTAGGCGGTGCAGGCAGCTTATTTGTTGCACCAAATGTGCAGCTGGTTGATACACCAGCCTTTCCACAAGAAATTTATTTATTAGCAGATACCGTGCGTGTTTTAGCGAATGAACTGGTTAATCGCCGTGATGTAAACTGGGCGTTTATTTCTCCACCAGCGTTATTGGGTGCAACAGGTGGTTATAGTGAAGACCGTACAGGCGAATACCGTTTAGGCAGTGAAGAGTTGTTGATGAACGGTGAAGCGCCAGCAGGCATCAGCGTTGCCGATTTAGCCATTGCCATTGCAGACGATGCGGAACAACAAGCACATTTGTTTAAACGTTTTACCGTAGCAAGCAAGTAGTTTGGTATGAAAAGAGCGGTGGGATTTTAAGAATGCTTTGCACATCGTAAATTTTATTTCAAATCCGATCGCTTGTTGTTTCAGATCGCTTGTTCCTTCTAGCTCCTCAGCTAAGGGGAGAAAGTCATCGTTACTTTTCCTGCACCGACTGCATTTTTGAGCTGTGCGGTATTTTTGATTTTGCCTAATTTGGTATAACGATAGGATGACTGGAAACTTTCGTAAAACACCACTAAGGTATTGCCGCCCCAAAGCATAATATCGCCCGCTTCAATGCGACCGACCGCTTGGTCGTTGCGGCTTAAGGCTTTTGGCAATTCGGCAAATTTTTCATTGCGTTGATGATCTTGCATTGTGAAGGTTAAGGGCAAAAGTGCGGTCAATTCTTTTGCTGCTTGTGTGTCGGCTAATTCTGTGCTGAACGTAGATTGCCCAATGGTAATATTCATTGTATTTCCTCGATATTTAACGGTATTTTCTGCTGCGGCGTTTGGGATCATAAAGATTGAAAGCAATAAGCCGAGTAGTTCTGTTTTTCGCATTGTTCGTTACCTTAAGACGTTACATACTTACGGCACAACCACCGCTTTTGAACCAAACACCACAGGATGGGTTTCAATCATTTTGCGTGACACAATCATCTCTTTTGCACCATTAAGCCACGCTTGAAAATGGGGTGAGGCACGGTGGGCTTGATAGGCGGTTTCATCGGCATAGGCTTCCACGACATAAAATTTGTTCGGGTCGGTTTTGTCGGTCATTACATACATTCCCAACACACCTTGTTCGGTATTGACCGATTGGCGAATATTGTGTTTGCCTAATTCGGTGAATTGTTCCACGCTTTCGGGGCGGATTTGCATTTCAAAAATGCGGATAATGGGTTCGGCTTGGGTTGATAAACTCATTGTTAGTCCTAATAAAAAAGCCCATTTTTTCATTGTGTTTTACCTATAAATTCTGTAAAAGTGCGGTAAGTTTTTTAAAAGTTTTCGATATTATATCGTTTTTGCACAAAATCATTCGTAGGGACAAAAGATATTTTGCCCCTACAATATAGGAATTTACCAAGGTTGAGTAGTCGGGCCCAGTGTGAATTCAGAGATATTGGTATCTTCGGGTTGGTTTAACGCAAATGCCACCACGTTTGCTACACGTTCGGCGGGGATTTCGTAAGTGTCATATAAACCACGCATTGCTTCAGCCATTTCAGGATTAGTAATGCCTGCTACCAATTCGGATTGTACTGCCGCAGGGTAAATGGTTGCGGTGCGAATGTTTGTGCCGGCTTGTGCGCTTTCCATTCGTAAGCCTTCCATAATTGCTTTAACCGCCCATTTCGTGCCGCAATAGACGGCGCAACCCGGGTAAACTTTTAAGCCGGCAACGGAAGAGGTCGCTAAAATATGCCCTGATTTTTGTGCTTCAAAAGTCGGTAACACGGCAGCAATTCCGTTGAGTACACCTTTAATATTCACATCAACCATCGCATTCCAATTATCCGTTTCAAGCGCAGAAAGGGGGGAATTTGGCATCAATCCGGCATTTAAGAAAATCGCATCTACTTTGCCGAAAGCGGATTTGGCTAGCGCGACTAAGGCTTGATTGTCTTCCGTTTTGACTACATCGGTAACACGATACACCGCTTCGCCACCGTTGGCCTTAATATTGTTTACGATGGTTTGTAATTTATCTTCACGGCGTGCGCCCAGCACTAATTTCGCCCCTGCTTGCGCCAGTTTATAAGCGGTGGCTTCACCAATACCGCTACTTGCACCGGTAATAATCACGACTTTGTTTTCAATGTTGTTCATTTTATGCTCCTTGAAATTGTTGAATATTTTCCGCCACCATTGCCGCTTTAAATTCACGGATTTGGTAATCGGCTAAATTAGGGTAATAAACATCTTCTGCTAGAATACTTTCTAACTGTTCACGGCTTTCTGTCTGGGCAATAATCACACCGGCACGTTCTTTATCTAAATAAGGACCGAGTAATAAAAAGTTGCCTTGTTGGAAATATTTGGCAAACCACGCACGATGTGCGTCAAGTTGTTTAGCTTGTTCTTCTTCGGATAACGTTGAATTTTTTAATGAAATATCAATTAAATACATTATTTTTCTCCAATTAATTCATTGATGGTTTGAATAAGTTGCTCGGCATATTTACGGGCTGTTTGTTTTTGCTCTGCAATTTTTTCTTCGTTGCGCCCCACATAACTCACGCCGTTTAAATAGCTGATTTTTTGTAAATCTAATTGACATAATGCTGCAATACTCTCAAAAGGGGCAACTAATTGCGCCATTGTGTGTTTCATCACAGCATCTTCTTGATAAGCCACTTCGGGTGCGCCGGTTGTGATGGAAATCACTAATTTTTTACCGCCTAATTTTGCCGTTGAACCGTGAGCGAAACCGTGCAAAAACACTTCGTCCAGCCATTTTTTCATCAAAGCCGGCATTGAATACCAGTGAAACGGAAATTGCCACACAATCACATCGGCATTGAGCAAAGCTTGCTGCTCGGCGGCGACATCAATTTGTTCGGTTGGGTAGAGCCTATCTAATCGGCGAATTTCCACCGAATTTAGACCGCTTGTTAGGCTGTCGATAATGGTTTGGTTGGCGATAGATTGCGATAAATTCGGGTGTCCTGAAATCACTAAAACCTTTTTCATTTTGTTCTCCTGTTGGGTTTTGATGGGTGTATTGTAATGAGCGATTGATTGCACTACAATCAATAAAAATAGAATTGTCTATTGTTAAAAAGAGAATAATGAAATGAACAAACTCGATGCGATTAAATATTTTTGCCTTGCCAGCGAAACGCTGAATTTTCGGGAAACGGCAATGCAGTTGGCGGTTTCGCCTTCGGTAGTCACTCGTGTGATTGCGGAATTGGAACAGGAATTGGGCGAGCAGTTGTTTAAACGAAATACGCGCCAAATTCGCCTGACCAATTTTGGCGAGCAGTTTTTGAACAAGGCAAAACAACTGCTGGCGGACACCGATAATCTGTTCAAACTCGGCAAGCAACAAACGGACGAAATGGCAGGCGTGGTGCGGATTACCTTTCCCCGTTGGCGTGAAAATGACAAAATTCTGGACGAACTTCTGACCGCACTTGCGCCTTATCCGCAGTTGGTGATTGATTGGCGAGAGGATATGACCAAGTTTGATACAGTGGAACATCGCATTGATATTGGCTTGCGCATCGGACCTGAGCCGAACCCGAATTTTATTATCCGTAAAATTGCCGATTTACAAGATTGGATTGTCGCTTCGCCGAAATTACTGGAACGATTGGGAACGCCGAAAGATTTAGATGACTTGCAGCGCAATTTCCCCTTTTCCTTGCCGATCAACGTAGAAACAGGGCGAGCGTGGGATTTAGCGATGAATGACGAGCAAAAACTGCTACCGAGAGAAGTTAATTTTTATAGCACTGACCCTGAATGTGAGCTAAAAGCGGTGCTACGTGGCAACGTGGTGGGCTTTATCAGCGAACTGTTCTGCAAACCGTATTTTGAGCGTGGCGAGTTAGTGAAGTTATTTCCTGAATTGCCGATTGATAAATGGCAACTGTATTTGTATCGCCCGTATCAAACCATCACATCTCCACGGGTGCTGTTTGTGTTTGACCGCTTAACGGAGATTTTGAAAAAGCGTTATACATAAAAGTGCGGTCAAATTTTTAAAAGTTTTTTGCAAGTGAAAACTCGTTCAAAATCTACCGCACTTTTTGCCGTTTAATCAATGTGACGCTGGTGATGTGATAAAAACTAAGCAAAGCAAGATTAGAGCAATACCTAACCAGCCTTGTGAAGTTAAGCGTTCATTGACCGCCAATAATCCGCTAAATGAAGATGGGATGCCTGTCATATTTGTCCCTTAGAATGCAACGGTGAGATTCTATCAGCGGAAATCGGAACATGAAAATATCGAAAAAGTGCGGGAAGATTTCGGCACGTTTTTTCATTTGCAGCATTGGGAGGAAATCCCACCGTTTTTTTGCGGTTTCGAAAAAATCTAAAAATTAATCATTTATAAATCAATGAGTTGAAAAATATTTTCAAACTTACATTTTTGCAAGTACTTTTAAAAAGTAAGTTTTAGATATATACTGCGACACATCAGCCAATCGGCAATCTTAATCAACTTAACAAAAGGAAAACAACATGAAAAAAATCGCAGTCATCGGTGCAACAGGTTATGTGGGCGGCGCAGTGGTGGCGGAATTAGCCAATCGTGGTCATCAGGTAACAGCATTTGCTCGTAACACCGACAAAGTAGCAAAAGCGGACAACGTAAAAGCGGTCAGTTTTGATGTGAATGCGGCCAATTTTGCTGAGCAGTTAAAAGGTTTTGACGCGGTGGTCAGCGCGTTTAATCCGGGTTGGACAAACCCGAATATCGCCGAAGATTTCACCCGCGGCGCCAATTCGATTATCGCAGCGGCAAAAGCGGCGCAAGTGCCTTATTTATTGGTGGTCGGCGGTGCGGGCAGTTTGTATGTTGCGCCGAATGTACAACTGATTGACACGGACGCCTTTCCGAAGGAAATTTTTGCCGGTGCCAATGCGGCGCGTAATTTGCTTAATGACTTGCGTGATCGTCGTGATGTCAATTGGGCGTTTATTTCTCCGCCGGCGTTATTAGGTGCCGACGCGGGATTTAGCGAAGCGCGTACGGGCGAATATCGTTTAGGCGGTGACGATTTGCTGATGGACGGCGACGCGCCGGCGGGGATCAGCGTGGCGGATTTAGCCATTGCCATTGCTGATGACGCGGAAAAACAGGCACACTTGTTTAAGCGTTTTACGGTGGCGAAAAAGTAGTTTGAAATAACGTAAAGTGCGGTCGAATTTGCAACAGTTTTTGCAAAGGCGACCGCCTGTATCACGCCACTTCCACCCGTTTCCCAATATCTTTCAATTTCGACAATTCTTCCACTAATCTTGGTGCGTCATCTAGGCTGATGGCGAAAGTCCAGAGATAAGTAATCACCGCATAAATATGCCCGGCGGTCACGCCTTGTTTGAGGGTGAGTAGCGTGAGCGTGATGCCGAATAGCACCGCCATGGCGATGCCGATGGCGAGAAAGCTTAACGCTTCACGGTTGGAAATCAGGACACGCAATTTTTCCACCAAGCCGTAATGTTTCATCAGTTCGCGATTTTGGGCACGTTTGACGCAATCCACTTCTTTTTCAAGGCGGTTGTTGAGTTTGAAGTAGAGCAGGTCGTTCACTTTAACATAACGCGGCAAAATCAAGCCGAAACAGACGACAATCGCTAATGCCACCACGCCCGACCAAAATTCGATTAACAGCAACATTGCCACTGCGCCTAAAATGGAAAAAATCGAGGTGATCAGTGTCGGCAAATGATGTTCAAAGAAATTCACAAATTCATGGGACAATGCCACGCGAGCACTGGTGGTCGAGGTGTCAATGCCTTTAATCCGTTGATTGAGAATCACCGGTACGGCAAGTTCCGTGTAAATGCGAGTGAACGCACGTGTGTCCACCGCACGGCGCGCCGAGCCTACGCTCCAAATAATCAAGACCGTTAAAGCATAAGCCAGTGCGGAAACCAGTTGCCCGTTTAACACCGCATTCACCGCAAAACTGCCTACCAGCGGATAGGTTAGCAACAAAATATTCTCTGCCGCCACCAAACCGAAAGTCGCCAGTAAGCGTTTTTTATGTTGTTTGGCAATGTACTTTAAGGTTTTTGCCATTGTCGGTTGTGTGTTTACATTCATTCTTTTTCTATTTCTGTTAAGTCGATTTGTTGGCGACAGGTTGCACAAAATTCCGTCATCAGTGAGAACAGTTGTTCGGTTTTTTTCTTGCCGAAAAGGGCAAAGGTTTTTTCGCTGAGTTGGTTGGTTGCCGTCCACACCGGTTCTGCCTGCGCCTTGCCGGTTTCGGTTAAACGCATGATTTTTTCCCGTTTATCCACCGCACTTTCGCTAAACTCAATCCAGCCTTTTTCTTTGTATTCCTTACAAATGTTGAACACCGTCTGTTTCGGCAAATGCCATTCGTCACAAATAAACTTTTGCGTACATTGCCCGTTTTCTGCAGAAGCCAGCGAATACAACACCGCATAATGGTTATAACCCAGACCGAGCTTATTAATCCATGCGTCCATTGTGGCGTCCATTTCGCTGATTTGCTGACCTAATTTATCGAAGTTGCTCATGTTTTTTGTCCTAAAAATGACTATGTAAGTGCGGTTATTTTAGCGAAAGAAAATTAAAAGGCAAGTAAATTAGTCTTAAAAATTACTTGATTTGGTCTTAAATATAACTATAATGCGACAAAAATTAGTCATTTATGGGACTTAAAATGAAAAAAGTTTTATTCGTCGGTCTATTAAGCTTTTTGCTCATCGCTTGCCAAGACCAAAACGCTGAATCAACGGAAAGCAGTTTGATGAAAGTAAATGTGGTTCAGGTGCAACCTGCCGCATTAATGCAGACGTTGCGTCTTTCGGGTTCGATTACGGCGAAAGAAGACGTTGCTGTCGGAACGGCATTGCTTGGTTTACAAATTCAAACGGTCAATGTAGAAGTGGGTGATACGGTTAAAAAAGGGCAAATTTTAGCTACCTTGGAAGCGAGTAATGTGCAATCGCAGTTGCGTCAAAATGATGCAAATTTGCAGCGAGCTAAGGCAAATTTGGCTTCGCAGCAATCCACTTTAACCGAAGCGGAAGCCACGCTGAAACGTTATCAAACCTTGATGAAAAGCAATGCTATAAGCCGTCAGGAGTTGGAACAGCAACAGGCGAAAGCCCGTGTGGCACGCGCCGCGGTTCAGGCGGCAAATGCGGAAATCGCTCAGGTTCAGGCACAGCTTGACGACAGCCGTCATCAACGTAAAAAAGCCGAGGTACTTGCCCCGGCAGACGGCATTATCACGCAACGCAATGCCGAAGTGGGTAATTTAACGGACAACAACGCCTTGTTTCATCTTGCACGAAATGGCGAGTTGGAGGCCACCGTTGAAGCCAGTGCGGAAGAGTTGTCTTTGCTCAAAACGGGCTTGCAGACGGAAGTTCAAGTGCTTGACCAAACGACAAGCGGTCAAGTTCGCTTGCTTTCTTCCCAAATCGACCAGACAAGTCGTACAGGCAAAGTGCGTATTCAGCTGCAAAACCCAGCTCAAATCACGCTCGGCACACCAGCCTTAGCCTTAATCAGGCTGCCTGAAATGCGGGCAAACACAACCTTGCCTTTAAGTGCGGTCAATTTTAACGCTGACGGAACCGCCTTTGTAATGATGGTCAATCGCAATAAACAAATAGAACGCCGCCCGATTAGCTTAGGCGAAGTCAATCAAGGCACGGCGGAAATCCTATCAGGCTTGAAAGTGGGCGAGCAAGTGTTGCAAAAGGCTGGTGCATTGATGAACGAAGGGGATCGGGTTGAGGTGGTTGTGAAAGAGTAACTTTATGAAACATGTTGGTTATAGCCATAAACATCTTTTTGAGATCGTTTTTTAAAAAACGGTGAGATTTTGGATAAATTTTGTTAACTTCCTTCCAAAATCTCACTATTTATTTTTTCAGGCTGCCTGAATATGAATACTGCAAGCTTCTATCATTAATTCTCGTAACCAACGATATGCTGGATCACGATGAGTGCGTTCGTGCCAAATCAGCGTTTTGGTAAAACCTTGAATAGCAAGGGGCGGTTCAAACAGTTTGAGTTGCGGTAGGTTGCTGACCAATCGTTTGGGTACAACGGCGAGCAAATCGCTTTGCGCCAATAGGTCGGGCAGAACGATAAAATTTTGTACCGATAAACTCACGTTGCGGCTTAACCCCAATTTGGCTAGTGCGTCATCGGTTACACCGCTGAAACTGCCGCCGTGATAGGACACCAACGCTTGTTCCAGTTGGCAAAATTGTTCTAGTGATAAACTATTTTGTTTAGCAATCGGGTGATCGTGGCGGACGGCGCACACATATTGTTCGTCATACAAGGCTTTAGCGTGAATATCGGGGGCGTGGAAATCGGGCGTTACCAGCGCAAAATCAAGTAATCGTTGTTCTAATTGATGTTGTACCGCACTTTCGTTAATTGCCAGCACCGCCACTTTGATCTTCGGCGCACGTTGTTTCAATACACGCAAAAACGGCACGATTACTGCGCGCATCGCATAATCGGTGCAGGCAATACGAATGGTCATTTCCGCCGTTTGCGGATCAAACTCCTGTGGCTTGAGTAACTGTTCCGCATCAGAAAGCAGTTGTTTAATCGGTTGAGCCAATGCCAACGCCCGATTGGTCGGCACGACGCCACGTTGTACACGCACAAATAGCGGATCGTCAAAACTTTCCCGCAAACGAACCAAAATACCGCTCATTGCTGGTTGGGTAATCGCCAGCCGTTCTGCCGCTTTGCTCACGTTTTTCTCGTCCATCAACACGTCAAAGGCTTTCAACAAATTTAAATCTAAGGTGCGTAGGTCTTTCATTTTGGCTCCGTACAAGCGGTGAGATTTGCTTTCTTTTTTGCAAGTATCATTTTTACTTATATTAAATATCATTTTTCGCGTTTGGACAATATAACAGAACTTTTCTAAAATCACCTCACGTTAAGCGATTTAACGAATGTTTAATTAAATCAATAAGAGGAATTCAAAGTGACATATTCACAACCAGCAATTATTTGGCCGGAAAAATATACCCCGGGCGAAACCGATAACTACGTTTCTAATGAAGTGATTATTAAAGGCTTGAGCGTAGCGGAAGTGTGGCAATATCTGATTGACACCAAAGCATGGCCGACTTATTACAATAATGCGGAAAATATTGTGGTAGGCGACGGTTCAACCACACAACTTTCTGCAGGGGCGGCTTTTGTGTTTGATACCTTCGGTTTTCACGTTACGTCTAAAGTGGAAGAATTTGAACCGGCAAAAAACGGCAATCCTGCTCGTTTGGCGTGGTCGGGAACCTTCGGCGAAGGCGATGATTTCAGTGATGTGTATCACGCTTGGCTGTTGGAAGATTTGCCGAACAACCGTGTACGAGTGCTAACCGAAGAAAGCCAAATCGGTAAACTGGCAAAAGGCTTGGCGGAAACCGTGCCAAATCCGATGGTAAACGGACACCAAGCATGGTTGGACGGTTTGACAAAAAGTGCGAAAAACAAAACAGCCTATTAGTGAGTAAAAGTGCGGTGGGATTTGGGGAGATTTTTCAATTGCAAAAAATTCAGAAAATCCCACCGCTTTCTTTTCCACCTCCCAAACCTCCCACTTGAAATAAGTCTTAAAATTTACTAAAATTCTCATAAATTAGTAATTTTAAGGACTTTTATGAACTTCAAAATCTCATCTTGGGCTATTCGTCATCCTATCCCGATTATTGTGTTGTTTTTGCTTTTAACCGCGCTTGATATTCGAGCTTTTCAAGCCTTGCCGATTAATGCGGATCCGGATATGCGGTTTCCGATGGTGAATATTACGGTAACGCAGACGGGAGCGTCAGCAGATGAATTGGAAAATACTGTTACTCGCCGTGTGGAAGATGCGGTGGCGGGAATGGCTGGGGTGCGGCATATTACTTCGACCATTACCGAAGGTTCATCGGTCACGACGGTGGAATTTCGGTTGGAAACGGACACGGATCGGGCGGTGAATGATGTGCGAAATGCTATTACGCAAATTCGTGGCAATTTGCCGCAAAACATTGATAACCCCGTGGTGGAGCGAATGGATACGGAAGGCGGTGCTTTGGGCTATTATGCGGTGCAGTCGCCGAATATGAACCAAACGGAGCTGTCTTGGTTTATTGATGATGCGGTGAGCCGTGAGTTGTTGGCGGTCAATGGCGTGCAGCAAGTGAAACGACTTGGCGGTGAGAAACGTGAAGTGCGTGTGGCGTTGCAATCGGCAAAGCTCAATGCATTGGGCATTACCGCCGAACAGGTGAGCCAGCAGTTGGCACAAACCAATGCCAATGTGCCTGCCGGGCGTGTGCAATGGTTTGACCAAGAGCAATCCATTCGTGTGGTGGGCAGTCAGCCAAGTTTGGCGGATTTGGCAAATTTGCCCATTGCGTTAAGCGATTATCGTAAAGTCAAATTGGCGGAGTTGGCGACAATTAGCGACAGCCACGCCGATGTTCGCAGCCGTACGCGTTTGAATGGGCGTGAAGTGTTGGGGTTTCAGGTATTTCGTTCCAAAGGGTCAAGCGATACGGCGGTGGAAAAAGGTGTTCAGCAAGCGTTGCAAACGTTGGCAGCCAATTATCCCGATATTCAGATTACAGAAGTGCATAATTCGGTGAATACCACCAAAGAGAACTACGATGTGGCGATTTCTACGCTGTTGGAAGGGGCGGCATTGACGGTATTGGTGGTGTGGCTGTTTTTGCGAAATTGGCGTGCAACTTTGGTGGCGGCGATTGCCTTGCCGCTTTCGATTTTGCCTGCCTTTTGGATAATGAAACTGCTTGGCTATACGCTCAATAGCATTTCGCTGTTAGCCATTACTTTGGTGATTGGGATTTTGGTGGACGATGCCATTGTTGAGATTGAAAATATTGAAACTCACATTCATCAAGGTAAACGACCGTTTCGGGCTGCCTTAGATGCGTCTGATGCCATAGGTTTGGCGGTGGTGGCGATTACGGCAAGTATTGTGGCGGTGTTTTTGCCTGTGAGTTTTATTGACGGTATGACAGGGCAGTATTTCGGGCAGTTTGGCATTACCGTTGCGGCGGCAGTATTGAGTTCCTTGCTGGTGGCTCGCTTGGCAACGCCTTTATTGGCCGCCTATTTGTTGCAACCGACAGCGGCTAAAACGTCTGTAATAACTTCTTCAAGCAAGCTGAAACAAGGCTACTTAACGCTGTTAGCAAAAGCCTTACATTTTCGCAAAACCACATTATTGCTCGGCAGTGTGTTTTTAGTGGCATCAGCACTGATTTTGCCACAGTTGCCCACAGGCTTTGTGCCGAAAGGCGACACGGGAATGAGCCAGTTAGACGTTACGTTACCGCCAAGCAGCACGCTGGCACAAACCGATGAAATCTTGCAAAAAATTGACCGCACTATTCGCCAATATGACGAAGTGGCGTTGGTGTTTACCACCGCAGGTTCCGGCGAAATCAACAAGGGCGAAGTGCTTATTCGCCTGAAACCCCACCAAGTGCGGTCGATTTCGCAAAAGGAATTTGAAGACAAATTGCGAGAAACCTTGAAACAATTTGCGGACGTGCGGATTACTTTCCGCAACGAAATGGCGGCACGAGATGTGTCGATTTTGCTGACTGGCAATGATCCTGTCAAACTTCAGCAGACGGCAAACGAGCTGAAACAGCAAATGCAAGGTTTATCTAGTGTTGAAAATGTGCAGATTAATGCACCGCTGATGAAACCCGAAGTGCAAGTCAAATTGCGTGCGGACGAAGCGGCAAAAGCAGGTGTCAGCCCACAAGCGGTGGGAAATTCGCTACAAATTGCCACGCTGGGCAGCACAGACGGCAATGCGGCACGCTTTAATTTGCCCGGCCGTCAAATCCCGATTCGGGTTACGTTGGCGGAAAACGAACGCAACCAGCCCGAAGTCATTCGCCAACTGCGAGTGGCAAGCAGCAATGGCGGCACAGTGCCATTGAATACCGTTGCCGATATTCAATTTGGGGCAGGTTCGGCAAGTTTAGAACGTTTCGACCGTGAACGCCGTATTGCGGTGGAAGCGGATTTAGCCTTAGGGCAAACCATCGGCACCGCATTATCGCAAATCAACGGGCTACCGATAATGCAAAATCTGCCTGACGGCGTGCGTGTGCCGTCATCGGGCGATGCGGAAATGATGGACGAAATGTTCGGCCAATTCAGCTTTGCAATGGCGGCTGGCGTGGTGATGGTATTGTTGGTGTTGGTGCTGTTGTTCAAGGACTTCTTGCAACCGCTTACCATTTTGACCGCACTTCCGCTGTCCATCGGCGGTGCGGCAGTCGGCTTGCTCGCCTACGGTGCGGCGTTGGATATGTCTTCTGTTATCGGCATTTTAATGTTAATGGGCATCGTAACCAAAAACTCTATTTTGCTGGTGGACTTCGTGATTGAAAAACGCCAACAAGGAATGGCTCGCCATCAAGCCTTAATTCAATCGGGCTCGGAACGTGTCCGCCCGATTTTAATGACCACCATTGCAATGGTCGCAGGTATGGTTCCCGCCGTGTTCGCCAGCGGCGCAGCTGCAGCATTCCGCGCCCCAATGGCAATCGCCGTTATTTGCGGCTTAACTGCCTCCACGCTGTTGAGTTTGGTGTTTGTGCCCGTGGTTTATTCGCTGATGGATGATTTGCGAAACTGGTTAGCCCCTAAACTAGCCAAATTGACATCAGTCACGGCGGAAGAGAGGGCGAAAGCGGAGTGATAGCGTAAAAAGTGCGGTAAGATTTTGAGAAGTTTTTTTCAGTTTGCAAATTTCTTTTCAAATCCTACCGCTTACCACGCTTTCCCTTCAAAACTCTCCACCAAAAAATCAATCAACTTTCTGACGGCAAGGGGGAGTTTGTCCCTTGACGGATACATTGCGTAAATGCTGAATGTCGGCAGTTGCCAATCGGTTAAAACGGCTTGCAGTTTGCCCTGTTGCAGTTCGGTTTCCAGCATATATTTCGGCAACATGGCAATGCCGTTGCCGTCCAGTACGGAGTTGAGCAAGGCTTGCGTGTCGTTGGTGGTGAAACGGCTGTTTAGGTCGAGCAACACTTCCCGTTTCCCTTTAGTGCATTTCCACGCTTTACGGTTGATATTTTGGTGGGAAAGGTAATGATGTTGATAGAGATCGTCGGGCTGTTTCGGTGTGCCGAATTGTGCCAAATAATCGGGCGTTGCCACTAGCAACGAATGGCAATCGGCAAGTTTTCGGGCGATGAAATTCGGGTCGGGCGTGTTGGTAATCCGAATGGCAAGATCGATTCGCTCGCTGATTAAATCCATTTGCTGATCACTCAGAAAAAGCTGGATATTCAATTTCGGGTGCAACTGCAAAAAGCGATTGACCGTTTTCACCAAATGATAAGCCCCGAACGTTTGGCTGCTGGTTACACGCAACACGCCGCGTAATTCGCCCTGTTGTGCCATCATTTCTTGTTCCATTTCTGCGGTCAAATTTGCAATTTTTTGGCAGAAAAGCACCGCTTGTTCGCCCGCTTCCGTCAAAGCAACTTTGCGAGTGGAACGCTGAAACAGCCGTGCGTTCAGCCATTCTTCCATCAAGGCGACATAACGGCTGATCATCGGTTTGGAAATCTCTAACTGCTCTGCGGTGGCGGTAAAACTGGCTGTTTCGGCAACGGTCAGAAAGACCTTGATTGCGGTGAGTTTGTCCATATTTATCCTTTTGTTTCTTAATTAGAAACAATTATATTCTAAAATCGCTATTTTTCTCTCTTTTTATTTCATTAAAATGCACACCATCAACAGCCATCAAGCTGAATGTATAACCCAACAAAAGGAAAACAAAATGAAAAAATCTCTTTTACTTTTAACCGCACTTTTCTCTTCAACCGTTGCAATGGCACAAACTACACCAGAGCAAAACAAAGCGAATGCGTTGGCGTTCTATGAAATGGCGTTTAACCAACATCAATTACAAGAAGCAGTGGATAAATATATCGGCAAAGAGTATTTGCAACATAACCCAAGTGTAGCCGATGGTGGTCAAGCCTTTATTGATGCTTTTGCTCCGTTTTTGAAAGAACACCCAACTTCGCGAGCAACAGTTAAACGTGTATTAGCGGACGGCGATTTAGTAGCATTACACGTTCACAGCCAGCTCAATGAAAAAGATAAAGGCGAAGCGGTGGTGGATATTTTCCGTTTCGATGAAAACGGTAAAATTGTAGAACATTGGGACGTAATCCAAGCGGTACCTGAAAAAACAGAAAGCGGACGCGGAATGTTTTAATGAAAATTTATTATTTATTCGATCCCCTTTGTGGCTGGTGTTATGGGACGTCAGCAACATTGCAAAAACTCAATGAAATCTATCCGCTTACACTCACGCCAACGGGTCTGTTTTATCAAAGCGGTCGTAAAATGGACGCAGATTTCGCTCGCTATGCGTGGGGCAACGATCAACGGATTGAAAAATTGACCGGTCAGCCGTTTAGTCAGGCGTATTTGGAAAACGTGTTGCAAGGGCAAGGCGAGTTTAATTCGGCAAACAGTTTGCTGGCTTTAACGGCGGTGCAACAAATCGCTCCAGAAAAAGAGTTGGCAGTGTTAGTTGCACTGCAGAAAGCACGTTATGTGGACGGTTTGGATAATGCGGATTTTGCTGTGATTGAACAGGTGTTGCATAAGCTCAATCTTAGTCAAGCTGTGCCATTGCTTGCCGAACAATCTACCCAAAAGGCATTAGCACAACGTCTTCAATTCGGGCAACAACTTGCCAACCATTGCGGCGTACAAGGCGTACCGCAGTTGATTGTAGAGAAAGATGAACGGCTGCATATTGTGCCGAGTCAGTTGTTGTATGGGGACGTTCAAGAGTTGAAGGATTACTTGCAGGGCTTATAAAGCGGTATTATGTAGCATAAACATTTATGTTTTCGTAGGGGCGGGGGTTATCCCCGCCCGAATATTAATAATTGTTTATGGGCGGGGATAAACCCCGCCCCTACATATACCTTATAAAAGCACAAACCTTATTCAGCGACTTTCAATAATTCATTTGCCGCTAAAATACCTAACGCATTTGAGGCTAAAGGACTGTCGCCAGTTAAGAGTTTTCGGTCTTGATGAACTTGACCGCCAATGCCTTCGTTCATTACTTTTACACCTAACTGTATCAGTTTTTCCGCTAAGAGCCATTGCAATTTGCCTGGCATATAGCCAATTTCAATATTCGCTCTTTCGTCCAATGCATCAGGGAAAACGCAAATTTCATAATCTTTGAACGGATAATTTTCCACATTTTCGTCCGCTGCAGCCGCTAATAATGCTGCTGGCCCGTGGCAAAGTGTGATGATATGTTTATCTTGTGCTAATGCCCAGTTTAATACCGATTTCACTTCACGACTGAATGGAATAGCGTGTAAAGCTGCGTGTCCGCCCGGAATAAATACCGCTAAATACGGCGAGTTTTCAGCTGTAACATCGGCCAAAATATCCGCCAGTTTGCTTGGGTTTTGTAATTTCGGTAGGTAAGTGTGATACAAATCCATTACCGCTTTATCTTCCGTTGGCATAGCCCACATTTCTAATTTCACCGCATTACCCGATAAGGTTGCTACATCAATTTCAAAACCAGCGTGATGAATATGCAACATTGGCAACAAGGTTTCTATTGGGTGGTTACCTGTTGAGAACAGTTTGCCATTTTTCATTTCTAAATAACGTTCATCAGAGGCAATCATCAAAACTTTATGTTTTTTGCCTTGATAGGCTTTTTCAAATTTAAAACCGTCAAAGTCCGATACTTTGGTGGTGTAAAGGCTTAACGAATAATCCGATGGAAAAAACGCATTGTGTTCTGCACGGTCTGGAGCGGGTTGTTTGTTTAATTCTGTCATAAAATTCTCCTAAAATAAGCATACGTAAAATGCGAATGCCTGTGCATTTTAATCAGAGTATTATCCAAATAAAATTCATAATTTAGGAATTGATTGTCTTTAAAAATGGAATAATATGGGTGAATAGGTCGTGTTAGGCTACTTTTGTAAATTAGCACCAAAATCCAACCGCTTACTCAAAATCTCTCTTAACAGTTCAAACACTTTCACAATTCGTAAAGGGGTAACCGTTTGATATGGGCGGTAAAGGTAGATTTGCCACGGTTGTTTTGGTATATCGGGGAAAAGCTCCACGAGTTCTCCGCTGTCCAAATAAGGCTGGCAAAATATATCTAATAATTGTGCACAAACTTGCCCTGATAGGGTGGCTTGCAGTTCGCTTGTCATGTCGTTACTGATAAATTTGGGGGCAAGTGGTGTGATGGTATGCTCGGCATTGATTTGCCATTGCCAAATGCGCCCTTGCAATGCATTAAACATCGCTGCCAGTGGATAACGTTTAGCCAAATCGGTGAGATCTGCAGGCATTCCCAATTTTTCGATTAAGGTTGGCGAGGCAACAATCTTTTCTTCTACGGTGGCTAGATGATGCGCAATCCAATCCGGTTCGGGCTTTTGACAAATGCGAATACCCATATCAATTTGATTATCCACCGCTTTTAATGAGGTTAAATCCACACGCCAATCAATGGCTAAGTTAGGATAGGGCGCAATGGCTTGCAATAAGTCCGCTAAAATTTGTGTGTGATGAGGCAGTGGAGGCACGGTAATCCGCACCGTGCCTTGAATAGCTTGTTGGTTAGTTTTGGCGAAGCTGAATAAACGCGCCTCTTCATTTAAAAATTGTCGTGCCTCCACTAAAAATTGCTGACCAAATTCGGTAAGCTGGACATTACGGGTGTTGCGTTTGAATAGCGGTTCGCCCAAGGTATTTTCCAGCTCTGCAATGGTTCGGCTAATAACTTGCGGCGATACAGATAAACGTACCGCCGTTTCACGAAAGTTTAGAGTTTCGCTTGCCATACAAAAGTAACGTAACGCATCCAGTTTATTCATATTATTCCATTTTTTGAGATAGAGAATATCTTTATTAGTAATTTTATCAAGATAATAATCGGGCTACAATGTTGTGCATTTCACAAAGAGAACAATCTAATGCAAAATCAAAATTCTGTTTCAAAAAAAATAACATTCGGTTTCTTACTCGCCGGACTTTATAATTTAACGGGTATTTTAGTTCCGACAAAATGCTTTACGGATCAAACTATTGCCGCTATTGACCCCGTAGTATTCTCTTGGTTAGGGCAAGTGGGTATTATTTTATGGGGGCTGGCGTATTTGTCCGTTTCTACTCGTTATCATCAAGTACCCAAACTGATTTTGGTGTTTTTTATCGAAAAATGGGTGTATGTGGCGGCGTGGGCATATTGGCTGATGAATAACGGCGATACTTTGGCAAATCTCTGGAGTGAAAACCTATTTTTAGGTATTTTCTTCGCTATTTATGGCGCAGGCGATTTTTTATTTGCCCTCTTTTTCGGTTATGTGTTTATTAAGAAGACGTAGAAAATAAGCATTCGATGGATTACTTACGATTGACGCAAAAAGCAGCCGAATAAAATGCCAGTCTAGTAACTCGGTTTATTGAATCCGACATTACAGCCAAAGTTGCAGCCCTATCGAATACAAGTATCCGACCTATCCACTAGGACTGCCCCAAATATTTCCAGACTGCCTGCAAGCGGTTGAATTTTCCTAAAAATTTGCAAATTTTGGGGTAAATCCGACCGCTTGTAACTTTTGCTTTCAGGTAACCTGAAAAGGGTGCTCAATTTCACCATCTATCACATCGGCAAGTTTGCGGCGTAGTGAATAGGGGCGCGGTGCGGCATAACCCAATCGGAGCAAAATCACGGGCAATGTGTTGAGCGACAGAGCTTGTGCCATATTTTCTGCGATTTGGCGTTCCTCGCAGGGCTGGTTGAGATAGGAATGGGCGATATTTTGTGCGGTGGCGGCGAGCAAAAAACGCTGCAAAGTACGCCCCAAATTTATCCAATGGGGAATGCTGTTTTGTTCTAGGGTAAACAGGGCAAAATGGGATGCATGGTTGATTTGTTGTTGGCAGGATTTGTGCTGCGGTGCTTCGCGCATGGCAAACGACATGGCGATTTCGGCAAGCCAACGTGGTACATTCGGCGCACCAAAAGTGGCATAACTTAATCCATCGCGCGTGCTGTCTTGATGTTTTTTGTTGTAGCGCAACCATGTTTTGAGTTCTTGCTTAAATGCCGGATTTTTCATTTGCAAGGCATTGGCTTGTAAGATGTGATGCCCGATTTGAGTGTAAGACGGCGTGCCGTTGGCATATAAAAAAATCTGCACCCCTGCTTCGCTAGGCGTTTGCTGCAACTGGGCAATAACGTCATCAGGAATGCGTTGGGCGGAATAGAGGCTGCGGTTGGTTTGGCGGCGCGTGATTTGGGTGGCGAGCGGATTGCTCGGGATGTCTTGTCGGGTGAGTTGAATACGGATATTGCCAGTGGTTTCATCGCTGTGAACTTGGGTGGCATAACCCTGTTCGCTGGCGGCTAATACGAGATTTTCAGCAGCGCACCCCAAACTGATAAAAAGTTCGCGATTGTCGCTATCCACCACGGGCAAAGCGCGGCGCAAGTCGGGCGCAATGCAAATGGTGTCGCCTTGTATGCTAAACCGCCATGGTTGGGTGTTGTGCCCAGACGGAGCGTGTATGGCTTGGGTGATGAGTGGGAGAAATGAGTGAGTGGGCATAGTGAGCCTCCGTTTTATGAAGTTTCAAGCAGCCTGAAACCTATCAATTAATAGCCCGCAAAAAGTGTGAATCGGTTAGTACGTTTGTCTGTTTTCAAGCAACCTGCATCTTACAATACATCTTTCAGATCTGTAATGCCACTGAAATCCCAATCTATCGGGCGGATTGGCGATCATGAGGATTGCACCACTGTCCAGTCGTCAGCTTCTTTTGGGAACACTTCCACACAATTGTAAAAAGTGTTCAGCAAATTGGTGTCAAGCGGGTGTATTATTTCAGCTAAATGAACAAGCGGTAAAATTTCAGGATCATTTTGCAAAAGCAAAAAATCGGCGAAATCCTACCGCACTTTTTATTTACGAGGGAAAACCCGGGTTAGTCTTTTTCAACGGGGATCCATAATTCCATTTTATACTGTTCATTATGAATATCCGTCCCGGAATACACTTCAAAATCCGGTTTACCGGAATGCTTGTAACCGCTTTCGGGGAAAAAGACTTCCGTCACATACTTCCAGCCTTTGTGAATGGATTGAGGCACCGCGCCGACTAATTCGACGACGGCGTATTCCGCTTCCGGAATCGCCACGACTTGTAAGCCTAATTTTTCCGCCGAGGCTTCGTTGCCGTTTTCAACGTGATAACAGGCTAAATAGTTAATCGAATTGCACTGTTCCACATCGTAACACATGCCGTAGCATTGCCCGCTGCCGAGGGCTTTTAAGTCGGCTTCGTCAACGGTACGGTATAATTTTTCCCAAATGCCCGCACATTCTGCCGAGGAAACGGATTTTGCGCCGATTCCGGCGACGGTAAACGCGGGTTTCTTTTGAATGGATATGTTCATTTCTGATCCTCCGGTAATACTTAATGATAGTTGTACGCGGGAAACGATACTGAATCGTTCGCCCTTCCGAACAGAAGAGGGAGAACAACCATGAAACTTCTTAAACGCCAAGCCGAATGAATCGGGTGATTCATAGCCGTAATCCAAGGCAATATCAATGATTTTGTCATCGGTTTCGCGCAATCTAATCGCGGCTTCGGTCAGTTTTCGGCGGCGAAGATATTCCGACAGCGTCATCTCCGTCAGTATGGAAAATAATCGACTGAACATGGCAAAAGAATATCCGGACAATCGTGTGATTTCTTTTTCATCCGGTTCTTGGGATAACGATTTTTCCAGATAATCGACGGTTCGATTAAACGCGTGGATCATATTCATCTTGCTTCCTCTCCTGTCCAATATAGCTTAGCGAAATTTAAACGGATAAACCCTATATCCGTTGTACCATTGGGATGGTGTTTTAAACAATTTTTAATTTTAACGATATGCAAACGTTTGCCCGTTCTTAAAGTTTTATATTGGCTTTTTGCAGTTAATAAATAATTGATAAAAATCAAAAAAATATAATTTTTGTGGGGTAATATGGTGCCAATGGCTCGCACAGAAACGTCTTCTGTAGCGGACAAACATTCTCTTGCTCACTAACTTAATGAAAGGAAATGATAAAATGCGAAATAAAATAGCCGCCATAACCGACCACACGCTTTTAAAACCGGAAGCCACCGAATCGGATATTCGCCAATTAATCGATACCGCGGTTCGTTTGGGAACTTATTCGATCTGTATTTCACCTTCGCTATTACCGGTTAGCGTGCCGGATTCGTTGAAAGTAGCAACGGTGGTCGGTTTCCCTTCAGGTGCGATGAAAGCGGAAATTAAAGCGGCCGAAACCGCTCGTGCGGTTGCCGACGGTGCGGACGAAATTGATATGGTTATCAATTTGGCATTGGCGTTAACAGGTCAATTTGACGCGTTGGAAGCGGAAATTCGTGCGGTTCGATCCGCTTGTCCGGATAAAGTGTTGAAAGTGATTTTAGAAACCGCCGTTTTAGACGATAAAACCATTATTGCGGCCTGCCGGGCTGCTGAAGCGGCCGGTGCGGATTTTGTCAAAACCTCAACGGGCTTTCATCCTGCAGGCGGCGCAACGGTTCATGCGGTTAAATTAATGGCGGATACGGTTGGCGGCCGTTTGGGCATTAAAGCTTCCGGCGGCATTCGTACCGGGGCCGATGCTTTGGCGATGATTGAAGCGGGCGCGACGCGTTTGGGTTTGAGCGCAACAGCCAAAATCGTTGAGGAAGTATAAACGATAACTTGCGCTTTTCGTATTTAATTCTATCGCTGATTGTTATTCAAATTGTCTGAAAGATAAGCTTTCGGCTTTAACCGTTGTAAATTTCACGGGATTGAAAATGCTGAAATCAAAGCGGTTCATAAAAGAAAACTTGTGGCCGGACGGCTTAACAAGAAGCGCGAAGAATAAAACGGCGTATTAGCAGACATAAAAGTGCGGTCGGATTTTCAACAGTTTTTTCAAAATCCGCCGCGCTGGTGGTTTCATTTATCGCCGTTTTCCTGTTTGTCCGCTTTTCAACAGACCTAAGATTCAAAAAAACTTTCGTTTTTTTGACCGCACTTTACGTGCGAAGACGCGATAAACCAACAGATTGTGACGAAGTTCACAAAATCAAATTTCCGTTTTTTATTTATATTGACAGTGATTTCCTTCCGAGAGTACTTTTAATTTAACTTGTTGTACTGTAAGGAAAATAACATGGCAAAACTGGAAGTCAGAAATATCACAAAAAAATTCGGCGATTTTTATGCGGCCAATAATATTTCTTTCACCGCAGAGGAAGGGGAATTTGTGACGTTGCTTGGTCCCAGCGGTTGCGGCAAAACGTCATTACTGAAATTGATTGCAGGGTTTCATGTTGCCGATGAAGGCGATATTCTGATTGGCGGTAAAAACGTGAATGAAGTGCCGCCGGAAAAACGCAATACCGCCATGTGTTTTCAGTCTTATGCGTTGTTTCCTCATCTCAATGTTTCTCACAATATCTGTTACGGTTTGAAACAGCGTAATATTGCCGTCGAAGAACAAAAACGGCGGTTAGACGTGGTGATTAAACAAATGGATTTGGAAATTCACCGGTTGAAATTGCCCAATGAATTATCCGGCGGTCAGCAGCAGCGTGTCGCGTTGGCGCGGGCGATGGTGACGCGTCCGGATGTGATTTTGTTCGATGAACCTTTGTCAAATCTGGATGCAAAATTGCGGGAAAGCGTGCGATTCGAAATTAAGCAGCTTTCTAAGCAATATAAACTGACCAGTATTTATGTGACTCATGATCAGGCGGAAGCCTTGACGATGTCGGATAAAATTATTGTGTTAAATAAAGGCGCTATCGAGCAAATCGGTACGCCGCAGGAAATCTATCATCAACCGATTAATCGTTTTGTCGCGGACTTTATCGGCGTGGCCAATATCGCGGAAGCGAAAGTGCAAAATATCGGTGAAAATCTCTATTCCGTTCAATCCGTATTCGGCGATTTGACCGTTTATTCGGAAAAACGGCCGCAATCGGAGCATATTTATATTTGTTTCCGACCGGAAGATATTGAGCCCGTCGGCGCGGATTCCCAACAGGAAAATGTTCTGACGGTGGATGTGCTTCAAACGGCGTTTATGGGCAATATTACCGAAGTTCAGGCGATGATCGGCAGAGAAGCGAGTTCTCAGAAAGTGCGTTTGCAACTGACCAAAGCGCCGAAACCGACTGCAGATAATACTTTCTCGTTTGCTATTCCGCGTACTGCCGTTAAGTTTTTGGAGTCCGTCAAATGAAAAGCATCAAACAAGACGTAAAAGCCTGGCTATTGCTTTGTACCGGATTGGGCACCATTTTATTTTTAATGGGCTCGACGTTTTTTATTGTCGTGACGCAAAGCCTGGGTTTATACAGCATGGGCGGCGAGGAAAGCGGTTTTACCTTGGAATATTGGCAAGACGTGTTGTCGGATTCGGTTTTTCAGAGCGCTTATCTTTATTCTGTTAAGGTATCGTTATTAGGCGCATTGTTTTCTATCATCGTTTCTTATCCGATTGCATTGTGGTTACGCAACGAATTACCCGCTAAAGTGACGATTGTCACTATTCTGCGCGCGCCGATGTTAGTGCCGGGTTTAGTTGCCGCGTTTCTGTTCGTCAATATGATTTCTTATCACGGTATTCTGAATGAAGCTTTGGTGTTTTTAGGCATTTGGGATGAACCTAAAACGTTGCAGAACGATGAATTCGGTTGGGGCGTCGTGATTCTGCAAATGTGGAAAAACATTCCTTTTGCGCTGATTCTTATCGGCGGAGCGGTGAATTCCTTAAAAACGGATTTGTTGGATGCCGCGGCAAATTTGGGTTCCAATGCCTGGCAACGGTTCCGTTATGTGATTTTCCCGCTTACGCTAAGTGCGGTACAAGTTTCTTTCATTTTGATCTTTATCGGCGCGCTGGGGGATTTTGCGTTTTACAGCATTGCCGGTCCGAGAAGCACTTATTCTTTGGCGCGCCTGATGCAAATGTCCGCCTATGAATTTGAAGAATGGAACCAAAGTGCCGTGATGGCGATGGCGATTATGCTGACATCCGCTTTTGTCACTGTGTTGGTTTCGATGATTATCAAACCGTTAGCGGTAAAACGGGGAGACATCAAATGAGTTCAGTGAAAATTACCACTAAAAACGGCAAATTAATCGCCCGGATTTCTTTAGTATTTTTTATTCTGGTTAATTTTGTCTGGTTGTTTTTACCGTTTTTGATGGCGGGATTGTGGTCGCTGGTGGATCCGGCTAAACCCTGGAGCTATCCGGATATTTTGCCGCAATCGCTTTCTCTGGAGCGCTGGAAAATCGTATGGCAAACCACATCTTTGCCTGACGCCATGTTTAACAGTTATACCATCGCGCCGACGGTTGCCTTAGTCGCGATTTTACTGGCGTTACCGACTTCCTATGCATTCGGGCGAATGGAATTTCGCGGTAAAAAAATCGCAGAATTGCTGACGCTTATTCCGCTGGTTATTCCCGGAATGATCATCGCGTTGTTTTTCAGCCGTATGTTGCTGGATTTAAACATTAACAATCCGTTTATCGGTATTGTTATCGGGCACGTGGTTTTGACTTTGCCTTACGCCATTCGTATTTTATCGGCGGGTTTTTCATCGGTTCCGCAGGATTTAATTGACGCCAGCCGGGATCTGGGCGCTTCCGGACTGACCGTATTCAAAGACGTGTATATGCCGATGTTGAAACCGAGTTTTCTGGCATCGATCATCTTCTGTCTGGTAAAAAGTATTGAGGAATTTGCCATTTCCTTTGTGGTGGGCTCACCGGATTTTATTACGGTGCCGACCATACTTTATTCGTTCCTCGGTTATTCGTTTATTCGACCGAATGCCGCCGTGGTTTCTATTATTCTTTTAGTGCCGAATATCATTCTTATGATGATTATTGAACGGCTATTAAAAGGGAATTATCTTTCACAATCTACGGGAAAAGCATGATTTTCATCGTGAATTAAGGAGTTATTTATGCGTAAAATTTTTACCAAATTATTTTCGGCGACCGTTGTTGCTTTCGCATTTTCAACTGCGGTGCAGGCTGAAGATTTAAGCGGAAAATCCTGGGCGGATATTGAAGCTCAGGCGAAGCGGGAAGGGAAAGTAACGGTTAGCGTGTGGTATTTGCAGCCTCAGTTCCGCGGATTTGTCAAAGAATTCGAAAATAAATACGGCATTAAGGTCAAAGTGCCGGAAGGAACTCAGGACGGAAATATCAACAAATTAATCGCGGAAAAAAATCTGGAAAAAGGCAAAATGGACGTGATCGCGCTTAATGCCGATCGCGTCGCGAATGTGGCCAATAGAGACATTCTGATAAGTTTAAAACAATTGCCGAATTTTGAAAAATTAAACCATTTCCTACAAGGTGTGGAATTAGGCGAAACTTCCGTCGGCTATTGGGGAAACCAAACCGGTTTCGCTTATGATCCGTTACGAATTAAAGAAAACGAGCTGCCGCAAAGCTGGCAGGATGTGGAAAAATACATTCGGGAAAATCCGAAAAAATTCGGTTATTCGGATCCTAACGGCGGCAGTTCCGGTAATGCGTTTATTCAACGCGCTTTAGTCTATGTGAATGGCGATTACGACTATCGCACGGAGAAAATTGACGAAGGACAAATTGCCGCATGGAAAAAAACATGGGCATGGTTTAATGAACGTAAAGATGCATTGATTCGTACCGCTTCAAACGCCGACAGTCTGACTCGTTTAAACGACGGTGAGTTAATCGTCGTTTCGGCGTGGCAGGATCATTTATTCAGTCTGCAAAAACAAGGGGCGATTACAGAGCGGTTAAAATTTTATGTGCCCGAATTCGGCATGCCGGGCGGCGGTAACGTGCTGACGATTGCGAAAAATGCGCCGAATCCCGCCGCATCTCTGCTTTTTGTGCATTGGATTACCTCACCGGAAACGCAACGGAAGTTAAGTCAGGAATTCGGGGTGAGACCGTTAGACAGTGAATCCGGTAAAAAAGATACTTTATTCTTCTCAACCCCGTGGCGGAAAGCGGAAATGGAATATTTCACCAAAGAAGTGATTTCCAGATAACGCATATTTTTAAGAAATCTAACCGAAATCTCCATGCATATGGAGATTTATTTTTTATTGTCCGGCATTGCCATTATTCTGGTATCATTTGCGAAAACGATTGACGGCGAGTTATTTATTCGTTGCACGTAACGGCAGGCTCGGCAATCTTAATTTCAAAAAACGAGTGAAAAAATGCCCGCACTTTTCACTTGTTCGGCGGTAAAGTGCGGGCAAATTTAAGGAAGTTTTTTTGATGGACAACGCATTACTACAATGGATATCAACGAGCGGGCGTTTATTGGGCGCCGTTTTTTATTATGAACCTGAGGATAAGCGGGTTCAGCCCGTTTTGGATTTTTTCCGTCGGACGGATTGGACAAAAGATTGGGCGAATCTAGATCATCCCGCATTAATTAACGGCTTAATCGAAAAGGGCGCGCAACGGGATTTGTCCCAGGATTATCAGGATTTGTTTATCGGCCCGAACGCATTGCCGGCGCCGCCGTGGGGATCGGTATATCTGGATAAAGAATCGGTGATTTTCGGCGATTCCTTGTTGGCGTTACGTGATTTTTTAATCGCGCATCAAATTGAATTTATCCAAACTCAAAACGAACCGGAAGATCATTTGGGATTGATGTTTATGCTTGCCGCCTATTTGGCGGAAACCAAGCCGGAATGCTTAGCGGAATTTCTGAGCAAGCATTTTCTTACTTGGGCGTATCGTTGCCTGGATTTAATGGCGGAACAAACGGATTATCCTTTTTATCAGGCAATGGCATTGCTTGCCCGGCAAACGCTGAAAGATTGGCAGCAACGGCTCGATCTTCAGGTTGAGGCGCCGCAACTTTATCGATAACGGCCGGATAAGAGCGATTATGCAAGGAAAAAACGAACAATATTATAAGGCGTATCTAAATTACAACCGCATTTCCCGCCGGGGCTTGCTGCGCGGTGTTTTTCATCCGCTAGAACGGGCGAAGCGATCCGGTGAATCCCGTTTGGCGCCGCGCCCGCCTTTTGCCGCCGAGGAAAATTTATTCCTCGCCGCTTGCAACGGTTGCGGCGAGTGTGTGGACGCCTGTCCTTATAATTTAATTCGTGTTTCGGGGCAAAAAGCCGTGCTTGAACTGGATTATGCCGCCGCGATTTATGCGGAAAATGTGCGGAAAGTTGTGCGACGCACGCGCTGCATCCCGCTTTTAAAAAAGATACGGAATTTCGCCCGCACTTTTCGGAAAATTGTTTGTTAAAGCAGAATCAAGCCTGTACTCTTTGTCAGGATAGCTGCCCGCAGCAGGCAATTTCCGCCGATTTACAACTGAATCATGACCTTTGTAACGGTTGCGGCGAATGCAAATTAAGCTGTTTTATTTCGGCGATCCGGCTCACGCTAACGAATTAATCGATTTTCCCGCCTCACAAAAGAAGCGCTTTGCAATCCGCTTCGCTGTGCGCTTCTTCCATCACCAAATCCTGTAAAAAATGTCGGATTTCATTCAGACGCGCGATTTTTTCTTCCACAGTGGCTAACTGTCGCACAATCATTTGATCCGCGATACCGTGTTGGTGCGGATGATTTTTAATGTGGTTGAGTTGTTTGATTTCTTCCACGGAAAACCCTAATGAACGGCAGGTTTTAATGAAGCGGAGCAGTACCAACGTGGTTTCGTCATAACAGCGATAACCGTTGGCTTGCCGTTTCGGCGCGGGCAGAACGCCGTTTTTTTCATAATAACGAATGGTTTCCGGATGAATTCCGCTTTGTTTACTGAGTTCGTTGACCGTCATATTTTCTCCGCATAAAAAAGCTTGACCCTGTAGTCGCTACGACCTTTATATTGTAGCCCAAGCTGAAATTTTCGACAATGCGAGGTCGCTATGGCTCATCAACATCATTGCACAGAACATCACGAACAGGATCATCATAACCACATTCCGCAGGATCGCAAAATTCTGGCCTGGAGTTTTGCCGTTATCAGCGGTTACATGGTGGTGGAATTCGTCGGCGGTTGGTTGTTTAACAGCCTGACGCTGATGGCGGATGCCGGACATATGGCAAACGACAGTTTGTCGCTGCTTCTTGCGCTGATTGCGTTGTTTTTATCCGAACGAAAACAGACGTGGTTTGCGCTGCTTAACGCCGCTTCGCTGATTGTGGTGGCGGTGCTGATTCTGGCGGAAGCCGTTCAACGCTGGCAGGCGCCGCCTGAAATCCGGGCGCTTCCTATGCTCGGTGTTGCGGTCATCGGGTTATTGGTGAACGTTCTGGTAGCGTGGATTATGTTGAAAAGCAATCAGGAAAATCTTAACGTGAAAGCGGCATATTTGCATGTGCTGGCGGATTTGTTCGGTTCCGTGATTGCCATTTTGGCGGGGCTGAGCGCCTATTTTCTCGGCTGGCAATGGGTGGATGTGGCGGCCAGTGCGCTGTTAAGTCTGTTCATTTTGCGAAGCGGCGTCAGCGTGATGCGGGAAGTGTTGACGACGTTTAAATAAGGTCGGAAAGCGGAAAAGTGCAGTATTATGTAGCAGTTGCACAAAAGTCAATTTTAGGAAAATTTATGTAGGGGCAGGGTTTATCCCCGCCCGAATCTCATTCAAATATCAGGGCTTACGGGCGGGGATAAAACCCGCCCCTACGGAAACATTAAATGTTTGTGCAACTGCTACTACATAATACCGGAAAAGTGCGGGAGAATTTTGCGTTGTTTTTTGCCGCACTTTCAGCCGATAGCGCTCAAAGTGCGGTCGATTTTTTGCAAGTTTTTTTAACCCAATAAACGTTGCACCAAGGCGGTATAAATCTTCACGCCGGTCAGTAATTGTTTTTCGTCGAAGTCGAATTCCGCTTCGTGGTGTCCGGCGGTGCGGTCGGCGCCGAGGATGAAATAAACGGCTTTACCGCCGTGTTCCTGCACCCGTCGGCCTAAAATCGTGGCATCTTCGCTGGCATTAAAGGCATAATCTGCGTTGGTGCTGTGCACTTCGGGTTGTGCCAACGCGATTTCTTCCACTAATTTCACCAGCTCGGGATCATTATTCATATCCACCGCTTCGCCCATAATTTCCGTTTCATAACCGACATCAAATCCGATCGCGATGCCTTGCGCAATTTGCATGACCTGATCCGCCATATATTGATTGATGGCTTTATTTTCACCGCGTACTTCCAGCTGGATTTGCGCGCTGGCAGGAATGACGTTGCGACCTTCGCCCGCTTTCAGCACGCCGACGTTAATCCGCGTCATGCCTTCGCCGTGGCGGGCGATGCCGTGCAGTTGAGTTACGGCGTGGGCGGCGGCCAACAGGGCGTTACGCCCCAAATGCGGCGCGGCGCCGGCGTGCGCCGGTTTGCCTTTATAGCGGATATCGATTTTCGTTGTGGAAAGAAAGTTCTTCGGATTGGAAATCACTGTGCCGCTGTCAGCGCAAAAACCGATATGCGAACCGGCGAAATAATCGGCGTCGTCGATTACGCCGCTGGCTGCAATGGCCGCCGCACCGCGAACGCCTTCTTCCGCCGGCTGGAACACGATTTTCACTTTGCCGCTGAGCTTATCTTTATTTTGCGACAGCCAAAGCGCCGTGCCTAAGCCGATGGTGATGTGCCCATCATGCCCGCAGGCGTGCATAAAGCCGTCGTTAAGGGAGCGGAAGCCGAGTTGATTCGGAATGTGCTGCGGATTTTGGGTTTCGCTGACATTGACGCAATCAATATCAAAACGCAATGCCACGGTTTTGCCCGCTCTGCCCGTATCCAGCACGGCAACGCAGCCGGTGTAGCCGTCCATTTTGTCCAGCCATTTTTGCTTGGCGCCGTATGCCAGCGCATTGGCTAAGCCTTGTTCTACCACGGCGGATTGGCGTCCGCGTACAAAATCTTCATTGATAATTTGTTTGCCCAGCAGAATTTCAAAGCCCATTTGTTCCAGATAGTCGGCGATGCGGGAAGTCGTCCAGAATTCGGACCAGCCGATTTCGGGGAAACGGTGGAATTCGCGGCGCCATTCTGTAAGTTGGGATAAATCAACGTTCATCAGAGACTCCTTAAATAAAAAATATGATAAAAATCGACCGCACTTTTGTAAAGTGCGGTGCGTTTTTGCGTTGTTTTATAACATAAATAACGCAAGGAATAAGACGGCAAGCACCATGCCCGGCGCGGTGCGTTTTACCATTTCGACCGGACTAACCATGGCCAAACCGGCGCACACGATGGTCACGCCCGCAATCGGTGAAGCGGTCCGTCCGATAGCGCCTGCGATTGCCGCCGCCATACCGAGGTTAAGGTGAGTATAGCCGAGCTCAAGGGCGTGCGGCGTCACCGCGGTGTTAAACGCAATCGCCGCCGCATCGCCGGAACCTGTCACCAAGCCCATTAGGAACGGGCCGATAGTGGCGCCCCAACGCACGAATTCGTTGGACTGTTTCAGGAATTCAATGGCGGAATCAATGGCGCCGGTGGATTTCAAGCCCGCTACGAACACGCTGGCGGCAATGATAATGCCTAACACGTTGGCGTAGGCGTTGCCCATACCGTTAAAGAATTCTTCGGTGATTTTCGCCGGTGAAATGCGGGTGACGATAATGCCGTAAATGGCGCCGATTAGCATTGCTTGCGGCACGCCCATTTTCGTCCACGCCAACCAGGATACGTCTTTTTGCAATGAAGTTCCGCCGATAACCAGGATCACTAACGGGACTAACGGCGCTAAGGCAAATAGCGGGTTCACTTTGGCAAATTGGGTTTCGGATTCTTTGTTTTCGTTCAAATAGGCTTGTTTGTGTTCTTCCCCGTAATCTTTAAATAAAATCGCCAGCAAGGTGAGCATAACCGCTCCGATGGCGCCGGCGATCATGGTATAAGGCGCGTGGGAAAGGTTGACTTCGGCGATGGTTAAACCGGACATTTCGCTGATCATCGCCGAGTGAGAAGAGCCCGGGCTCATCATGGAACCGAAGGTTCCCGCCAAAATTGCCGCCCCTGCCGTGGCAGGACGCACGCCGGCACTTTTTAATACCGGTATCAAGGTGGCGCCCACTGCCGCCGCACAGCCTGCCGCGGAAGGAATCGCGATGTTGATAAAGAAAGTGATGACGGTTGCAATCGGGATTAAAAAGAATTTTAACCCGCTTAAGGGTTTGGTCAGCAAATGCACCAAGTGGGTATCGCATTGGGTATATTTCATGACGTAAGCAAAGCCCATACTGGAACAGATCGCCATAATTAATCCGCCGGTGGTCATGGATTTGGCAAAGGCGTCTAACGCGCCCATCGGATTGAGAGTGAGAATGGACATTAGTAAACCGACACCGATTAACACGGTGCGGGTTTCATATTTTTTTATCAATAAATATACGGTAGCGATAATGCCTAAAATGGCTATCAAAGAGTTTAATTCGGTCATAATTATTTTCCTTAGTAATGAAATGTCGTCTCGGCGGCAAGGGTGTCCATTGACATTTTGCCGCTGAATCTTAAAACGGCCCGTTCGCCCAACACGCGGGCTTGATCGCCCTGAATATGTAAAGCCGTACCTTCCGGCAAGGCGTATACAAGTGCGCTCGGATTAACGGTTAAAAATTCTTGCAAACGTTCTTCACGACTTTCGCCGTTGTGACCTTGCATTTTGCCGGAGATAAAGTGCGGATTGATTTGATGCGGAAACAGATTTAACGCATTGAAGGATGGCGGATAAGTAATCGGCATATCGTTGGTGGTCATAATGGAGCGGCCCGCCGCGACCGCACCGGCGCTCCAACCGAAATAAGGCGTGCCGGCATTCACCTTGGCTCGAATCGGTTCCAACAAGTGATTATCGTACAAGCCTTTCAACAAACAGAATGTATTGCCGCCGCCGATAGCAACGACATCCGCCCGTTCGATAATCTCCGCGTGTCTGGCGCCTCGGTGAACGGAAATAATCTCCATATTCAATGCGCTCAACACCTGCCGCACTTTTTGCTCGTATTCGTCATAGGATTGACGAACACCCGCATAAGGCACAAAAGCGATGCTTTTGCCTTGATAAGCGGATAAAAATTTCCGCAACCAGGGAATAGTGTGAATTAAATAATCCGTATCCTTATATTTCGAACTACTCATAAGTAACATATTTTTCATATTTTAGTCCTTATTTTAGTGTTATTTTGTTGTAATGTAGGGCAAAGTTATTATGCAAGTTAACGCCCGAAAGGTGAAAAAGAAGATGTTATTTCCGTGATAAAGGTCACAAAATTAATTGAATAAGGAGGAGTCGTATGTCAATTAATCTGCCGCGCGTGCAGTCTATCCTGGAAAAATTAGCCTCAATTTCGTCCGAAAGGGAAGAATTAACCCGTTTAGCGTTCAGCCGTGAAGATGAAGAGGCGCATCACTATGTGATTGAATTATGTCGCCAATATGATTTGGATGTGCGCCGTGATGAAATCGGTAATTTGTTTATTCGTAAAGCGGGAATCGAAGATCATCTGCCGGCGGTGGCGTTCGGTTCTCATATCGATACCGTTGTCAATGCGGGAAAGTTTGACGGCCCTTTAGGTTCGGTCGCGGGGCTGGAAATCCTGTTTCGGTTATGCGAACAAGGCGTGCAAACCCGCTATCCGCTGGAGTTGATCATTTTTACCTGCGAAGAATCCAGCCGTTTTAATTATGCAACTTTAGGCAGCAAAGTGATGTGCGGTATCGCTGATCAGGAAAGTTTAAGTAAACTGCGCGATAAACAGGGCAAGGGTTTAGAAGAAGCTTTGGCGGAAATCGGATTGGATTTTGCCAAGGTGAATCAAGCCAAACGTAAAGCAGAAGAATTTAAGTGCTTTTTTGAACTGCATATTGAGCAAGGTCCGCGTTTGGAAAAGGAAAATAAAACCATCGGCGTGGTAACGGGCATTGCCGCGCCGATTCGCAGTGTCGTCAAAATCAACGGGCAGGCGGATCATTCCGGCGCCACCGCAATGCATTATCGCCACGATGCGCTGTTAGGCGGTGCGGAACTGGCGCTGGCAATCGAACGGGCGGCGATTGAAGCGGGACATTCCACCGTTGCCACCGTCGGTAATCTGACGGCAAAACCGGGCGTGATGAACGTGGTGCCGGGCTATTGCGAATTGCTGGTGGATATTCGCGGCATTCACACGCAAGCCCGCGAATCGGTGTTCAACGCATTGCAACAACAAATCGAACAAGTCGCCGCCAAACGAGGTTTATCGATTGAATTGCAACTGATTTCCAAAGATCAACCGATTTTATTGCCCGAGCAAATGGTGCGCCAAATCAGTCGGGCGGCGCAAGACTTAGGATATCGCTATGAAATTATGCCGAGCGGCGCCGGACATGACGCCATGCATATGGCGACACTGTGTCCGACCGGCATGATTTTCGTGCCGTCCAAAAACGGCATCAGCCACAATCCGCTCGAATTCACTTCATGGGACGACATTGAAGCGGGCATCAATGTGTTACAAAAAGTGGTGTTGGAACAGGCGGAAGCGGCGGATTAAAAATTAACCGCTGTTTTTTATCAAAAAACGTTTAAATTTTTGATCGCACTTTTTATTGGCGACGAAGAATCGGCGTATAATCGGCGACAGATATTTCATCCGCTCACCGGATTCGGCGTAAATTTGAGGAAATCGACATGGCGACTAAGGTAATTTTCTATTTGTTAAATCAACGTTTTGTGGAAAATGAAAGCAAAATCCCCGAAGAAGCGAAAGACGTAATGTATTATTCGTTAGCTATCGGGCATCATGTGGGCGTGATTGATTGCTTTAAAAAATTGATCACGGCGGATTATGACGATTATCGCCAATTTGTGAATTGCTTTCCCGAAAACGGTGAAGCGCGCCGCAAGCTGGCGGGATTAATGAAATTCGGCGAAATCGTCATCGACAGCAGCCATGTGAATTTACTGGCGCGGGCGTTGGATGAAATTAAGCCGAATTTGACCGCACTTCATCGCGAATGGGCGGAAATTTTACTGGACACGCTGGCCTCCATTCAGCGCGAACCGGTGATGTATGTGATGGTAAAACGGAGAGACGAATAATGGCGGCGAAGAATGTGGTGCTCACAGTGGGCAACAGCATGATGGGCGACGACGGCGCCGGTCCGTTGCTGTATCAACTGCTCCGGGATAATCCGATTGACGGTTGGGAAGCGGTGGACGGCGGTTCTGCTCCGGAAAATGCGGTCCATGTGGTGCGCGCGTTGCAACCGGAAAAGCTACTGATTGTGGATGCTACGGACATGGAGTTGGAAGCGGGCGCGCTGAAAATTGTGGATAAAACGTTAATCGGCGAGATGTTTTTTATGAGCACTCACAATATGCCGTTGAATTTTTTAATCGAGCAATTAGAGCAGGATATTCCGCATATTATGTTTGTAGGCGTTCAGCCGGATTTGGTGTCTTTTATGTTTCCGATTTCGGAAAAAGTGAAAAGTGCGGTAGAAAATTTGTACGTTTTATTGAAAGAAAATCGTCTGCATGAAATCGAATCGCTTTAAGGTTTAAATTGAAAAAACTTTGCGTTAAATCAAAAAGCCTACGATTTGTGGGTGAATGGTTCGAATTTAAGCGTATGATAACTTTTGTCGGCTAATCATTTTGAGTGATTAACTTATTGTTAACATTAAGCAGTAACAAGGACATCGCTATGAAAAAAGTTATCACGGTTTGTCCGTATTGCGCTTCGGGTTGTAAGATCAATTTGTTGGTGGAAAACAACAAAATCGTAGGAGCCGAAGGCGCGAACGGAAGAACCAATGAAGGCGAACTTTGCCTTAAAGGATATTTTGGTTGGGACTTTGTTCACGATACTAAAATTTTAACTCCCCGTCTGACTCAACCGATGATTCGCTATAAAAGAGGCGAAGCGTTTACGCCGGTAAGTTGGGACGAAGCCATTTCTTACACCGCCAAACGCCTTTCCGAAATCAAAAACAAATACGGCAATGAATCCATTATGGTAACGGGTTCTTCCCGCGGACCGGGCAACGAAGTGAATTATGTGATGCAGAAATTCGCTCGTGCGGTGTTAGGAAATAACAATATCGACTGTTGTGCGCGCGTTTGACACGGCCCTTCTGTAACAGGTCTGCTCAAATCGGTCGGAAACGGCGCAATGTCTAATTCAATCGTTGAGATTGAAGACACCAAATGTGTATTTATCTTCGGTTATAACGCTTCGACTTCTCACCCGATTGTGGCGAGACGGATTAATCACGCCAAAGCAAAAGGTGCGAAAATCATCGTTTGTGACCCGCGTAAAATCGAAACCGCGCGTATTGCGGATATTTATGCGCCGCTCAATAATGCAAGTAACGTCGCATTTTTAAATGCCATGATGAATGTGATCATCGAAGAAGGCTTGCAGGATCAAAAATTCATTGACGAACACACGGAAAAGTTCGATGAATTTCGTGAAATCATTCAATCTTACACGCCGGAATCCACTCAACACATCACGGGTATTGAACCTGAAATGTTGCGTGAAATCGCCCGCACTTACGCTAAAGCGGAAACCGCAACCATTCTTTGGGGCATGGGCGTATGTCAGTTCAAACAGGGCGTAGAAACCGTGCGCGCCCTGGCAAGTCTTGCCATGTTGACGGGTAATCTGGGTAAACCGAATGTGGGCGTGAATCCGGTGCGCGGTCAAAATAACGTACAAGGCGCGTGCGACATGGGCGCACTGTTCAACACGTTACCGGGCTATCAACGCTTGGATGATCCGGTCGCCATGGCGAAATTCGCCAAAGCTTACGGCATTCCTGCGATGAATCCGAAACCGGGCGTTCCGTTGAGTGAAGTACCGGAAGCCATTATGGAAGATAAAATCAAAGCTTTCTATATTATGGGCGAAGATACTTTGCAAACCGAGCCGGATATCAATGCGGTGAAAAAAGCCTTCGAAAAAGTGGAATTTCTGATTGTGCAGGATATTTTTATGACGCAAACGGCGGCGGAGGCGGACGTGTTATTGCCGGCGACGTCCTGTGCCGAACACGAAGGAGTGTACAGCGCGGCGGACCGGGGTTTCCAACGTTTCTACAAAGCGGTGGAACCTGTCGGCAATGTGAAAGACGACTGGCAAATCATCAGCGAAATCGCGACGGCCATGGGTTATCCGATGCACTACAATAACACCAAAGAAATTTGGGATGAATTGCGCTCGTTATGTGATTTGTACAAAGGCGCCACTTACGAAAAAATGGAAGGGTTAGGTTATATTCAGTGGCCTTGTACCGATGAAGGCCCTGAAGATCAGGGCACCAGCTATTTGTATAAGAACCAGATTTTTGACCGTCCGAACGGTAAAGCGGAATTTTTCGCCTGCGATTGGGAACCGCCGATGGAATCGTTAACGGAGGAATTCCCGTTGATTCTTTCCACCGTGCGTGAAGTCGGGCATTATTCCTGCCGTTCCATGACCGGAAACTGCCGCGCATTAGCCGCGCTTGCGGATGAGCCGGGATATGTTCAGATGAACGATCAGGACGCAAAAGAACTGGGCATTAAAAATCACGATTTGGTTTGGATTTCTTCATCGCGCGGAAAAGTGATTTCCCGTGCGGATGTGAGCAGCCGTACCAATAAAGGCGCTTGTTACATGACCTATCAATGGTGGATTGGTAAATGTAACGAATTGACCGCGGAACATTTGAATCCGGGTTCCAGAACGCCGGAATACAAATACAGCGCGGTGCGTATCGATAAAATCGAGGATCAACGTTGGGCGGAACAATATGTTGTTAACGAATACACCAAGTTAAAAACTCGCTTAAAAGAGACCGCACTTGCGGTTTAACGTTAGTCTTCGGTCGATTAGCGGGCGAGCTTTTATGTTCGCCCGTTTTTTTAACGACGGATTAAGAGCCGTTAATTCATTTATTTAGCTATTTGACCCGATTGCAAATTTGGTTATAATCTGGCTGCTTAACCGCATATCATTAGTATATCGCAAGTTTTGTGTATAGGAAATGAGCAAATCAAATTGTTTGTCGCACTCAATTTCAGTTTTTTCATCATATACCTTTCTTGCAAATCGTTAACTTTTCTTAGGATTTAAGAACCTATGTTAGAGATTTGGCAACAGTTCAAACAAAACTATCTGATTAAATATTGGAATCCCGTCGCGGCCGTGATCGCAGCCGGATTGATTTCCGCCTATTATTTCGGCGTGACCGGCACTTATTGGGCGGTTACCGGCGAATTTACCCGCTGGGGCGGACACATGCTGCAAGCTTTGGGCGTGGACGTCACGGAATGGAGTTACTACAAAATTATCGGCATGGACGGTACGGTGTTTACGCGTATTGACGGCGTGATGATTTTGGGGATGTTTGCCGGCTGTATTTCGGCGGCGCTATGGGCGAATAACATCAAATGGCGCAATCAGCCGCATAAACGCCGTATTTTTCAGGCGTTGGTCGGCGGTGCGTTGGCGGGATTCGGCGCGCGTCTGGCGATGGGGTGTAATCTGGCTTCATTGTTTACCGGTATTCCGCAGTTTTCCGTACACGCTTGGTTTTTTACTATTGCCACCGCGGTAGGAACGTATTTCGGGGTTAAATTTACCCTGTTGCCGATGTTTCGGGTGAAATTGCAGCTGAAAAAAGGGGCGGCAAAACTGGATGAAACGGATCCGAAACGGGCGTCCCGTCGTTTTCGGCTTGGTATGCTGGTTTTCTTCGCTTATTTTATCGCTTCGCTGTATGTGATGCAGTCTTCCGTCAAATTGGGATTTGCCATGTTGTGCGGACTGGCGTTCGGTTTATTGATTGAGCGGGCACAAATTTGTTTCACTTCCGCCTTCCGGGATTTGTGGGTAACCGGACGGGCATATATGGCGAAAGCGATCATTTTCGGCATTCTCGCCGGTACCATCGGCGTATTTTCCTATATTCAGCTTGGTGTGCCTGCAAAAATCATGTGGGCGGGGCCGAACGCAATTATCGGCGGATTATTGTTCGGCTTCGGCATCGTACTGGCCGGCGGTTGCGAAACGGGTTGGATGTATCGCTCAATGGAAGGGCAAGTGCATTTTATGTGGGTCGGTGTCGGCAATGTGGCCGGTTCGACGCTGCTGGCATATTTATGGGACGATATTGCGCCGGTATTGGCGCTGGATTATGAAAAACTTAATTTACTGAAAGAATTCGGCCCGGTGGGCGGATTGCTGGTGAATTATGCGTTATTGATCGCTTGCCTAATTGCCGTGCTGTGGTGGGAAAAACGTTTCTTAGCCAAAGCAAAAGCCAAAATTGCCAACGCATCAATAAATTTAACTTAACCGAGAGGAGAACTTACTATGGCGTTTACCGTTATACAGAAATTGGATAAAGATCCGCGGGAGGTTACTCCTGATTACACGTTGGACACTTTGGGCGAACCTTGTCCTTATCCGGCAATCGTCATGCTGGAAACCATGCCGCAATTGCAAAAAGGCGAAATTCTGGAATTGCTAAGCGATTGCGCTCAATCGATCAATAATATTCCGATCGATACTAAAAATCACGGCTATACCTTACTGAGCGTGGAACAGGACGGCACGAAATTACGTTACTTGATCCAGCGCTAAACAAATCGGAGAGCGGATTATAGGTTTTCACCTTGGCTGTCTATCAAGGCTATTTGACGGCCATTTCCTTAATTCGGAATTCGGTGCCGCTTTGGCGTTGCAAATGTACGCCTTGACAACGCGGGCAGCAATCCTGATAAGCCGCGACTTCCACTTCCTGCTGGCATTGCCAGCACCATGCGCGCACGGGGAGATGAACGAAATGCAGGCGGCAATGCTCGGCAACCGTATCTTTGCGCATAATTTCAAAGCAAAATTCCAACGCACTTTGTTCCACGCAGGATAACGCGCCGATTTCCAGCCAAATATCCGTGACTTCACGAAAACCGTGCTGCCGGTGTTGTTGCTCGATAATTTCCATGATGTTTTGAGTAAGAGACATTTCGTGCATAAAATCTCCTTAAAATCGCCCGCACTTTTTGTATAAAGTGCGGGCGATTTTTGATGAGTTTTTTTATCCTTTGTGCTTCATCGCCGGGAATAAAATGACATCACGAATGGACGGCGCGTTGGCGAAAAGCATGGCCAGGCGGTCGATTCCCAAGCCTTCGCCCGCCGTTGGCGGCAGACCGTGTTCCAGTGCGGTTACGAAGTCGTCGTCTTTGAACATGGCTTCATCGTCGCCCGCATCTTTCGCCGCTACTTGCGCGTCGAAACGTTCCGCCTGATCTTCCGCATCGTTTAATTCCGAAAAGCCGTTACCGATTTCGCGACCGCCGATAAATAATTCGAAACGATCAGTCACCTCCGGATTTTCGTCGTTACGACGCGCCAGAGGCGAAATTTCCGCCGGATGCGCCGTTAAGAAAGTCGGTTGAATCAAATGATGTTCCGCCACTTCTTCAAAAATCGCATTGACGATCGAACCTAATCCCCAGGATTTCTGGATTTCGATGCCGAGTTTGGTCGCCGCCGCTTTGGCGCGCTCGAAATTGTATAAATCTTCTTTGACGATACCTTTTTCCGCGCCGTATTTGAGTACGGCATCGTGCATGGTGATGCGTTCGAAAGGTTTGCCGAAATCGAATTCGTATTCGCCGTAAGGCACGATTGTGGTGCCTAAAATATCAACGGCTAATTTGCGTAATAATTCTTCAGTGTTATCCATTAAATCGTGGTAATCCGCATAGGCCTGATAGTATTCGATCATGGTGAATTCAGGGTTATGACGTACGGAAACTCCTTCGTTGCGGAAGTTGCGGTTAAGTTCGAACACCCGTTCAAAACCGCCCACCACTAAACGTTTTAAGTAAAGTTCCGGCGCGATACGCAAGTACATATTGATGTCCAGCGCGTTATGGTGCGTCACGAACGGACGCGCCGCCGCGCCGCCCGGAATCACTTGCAGCATCGGGGTTTCCACTTCGATAAAGCCTTTACCGATGAAGTATTCGCGAATGCCTGCGATGACTTTTGAACGAATCACAAAAGTGCGGCGGGATTCTTCGTTAGAAATTAAGTCCAGATAGCGTTGGCGATAGCGGGTTTCCTGGTCGCTTAAACCGTGGAATTTATCCGGCAACGGGCGAAGGGCTTTGGTTAATAATTGCACTTCATGCGCTTTTACGGTGAGTTCGTTGGTTTTGGTTTTGAATAAGGTACCTTTGATTCCCACGATGTCGCCTAAGTCCCAGTTTTTTACATCTTCCGCATAAACGCCTTCGGGGAGGTTGTCACGGGCTATATAAAGCTGGATTTTACCGCTCATATCCTGAATAGTGATGAATGTGGCTTTGCCCATGGTACGACGGGTCATAATACGACCGGCAACGGCGACATGAAGATCTTTTTCTTTTAATTGTTCGCCGTCCGTTTCATCGTATTGGTTATGTAAATCCTGCGCTAGCGCATCACGGCGGAAAGTGTTCGGAAAGGCGTTACCTTTGGCGCGCAATGCCGCCAATTTTTCGCGACGGACCGCCATTTCACCGTGAAAATCTAATTCTGTATTTTGTTGTTCTGACATTTTTGGTTACCTTGTATTGATAGCGGGCTTGCCGCCCCGCCGTTTACATTTTTTAAATATTTGATCGAATTGAGATAGAGTAGTGGGCGGATTGATCCGCCCTGCGGCTACAAGCCCGCTTTCAAACTGGCTTCGATGAAACGATCCAAATCGCCGTCCAACACCGCTTGAGTATTGCGATTTTCTACGCCCGTACGCAAATCCTTTATGCGGGAATCGTCCAGCACGTAAGAACGGATTTGGCTGCCCCAGCCGATGTCGGATTTAGAATCTTCCAGGGCTTGTTTATCGGCGTTTTTCTTTTGCAATTCCATTTCGTACAGTTTGGCTTTCAACTGTTTCATGCATTGATCTTTGTTTTTGTGCTGAGAACGATCGTTTTGACATTGCACTACAATACCGCTTGGAATATGGGTAATTCGCACCGCACTTTCGGTTCGGTTGACGTGCTGACCGCCGGCGCCGGAGGCGCGATATACGTCGATACGCAAATCCGCGGGATTGATTTCGATGTCAATATCATCGTCAATTTCGGGATAAACGAAAGCCGCCGCAAAAGAAGTATGGCGTCGATTGTTGCTGTCAAACGGCGATTTACGCACTAAACGGTGAATACCCGTTTCGGTGCGCAGCCAGCCGAACGCATATTCGCCCGATATTTTCACCGTCGCGGATTTTAACCCCGCCACGTCGCCGTCGGACACTTCCATCAATTCGGTTTTAAAGCCTTTGCTTTCCGCCCAGCGCAAGTACATACGCAGCAGCATTTCCGTCCAGTCTTGCGCTTCCGTACCGCCGGAGCCCGCCTGCAGATCCACGTAACAATCGCAGGCGTCATGCTCGCCGCTGAACATGCGACGGAATTCTAATTTGGCTAACTGTTGTTCCAATTCGTCTAATTCGGTGACGGCTTCGTTAAAGGTTTCTTCATCTTCGCCTTCAACGGCTAACTCCAACAGACCGTCCACATCTTCCAGCCCTTGATCGAGCTTTTTAATGGTATCCACAACCGCTTCTAAGGAAGAACGTTCCTTACCCAAAGCCTGCGCTTTTTCCGGCTCGTTCCATACATCCGGTTGTTCCAGTTCGGCATTGACTTCCTCTAAACGTTCGACTTTAGCGTCGAAGTCAAAGATACCCCCTAAGCACATCGGTGCGGGAGGCTAAGTCTGCAATTTTGTGTTTTACAGGATTAATTTCAAACATTGTCTTGATTTCACTGAGAAAAATAAGGCGTGATTATAGGCTATTTCAGGCGTTTTTTCTACACTGTTTGCGGTTTAAATCGCGGATATTGATGAATCTTTCCTTGTACAATTATGCAATCCCGTTATAATTCGGGAATTTATTCAGGCGGATTCAGGCACAAAACAGGAAACGAATCATGGGAAAAACTTCATTTTTTTTGACCGCACTTTCGGCGCTGACGCTGTCCGTCAATGCGATGGCGGACGACGCGGCAATTCACAAAAATCTGAAAAAATTAGGCGCGAAACAAATTGAGATTAAACCTTCGCCGATCAAAGGGTTAAAAGCCGTAAATACGGAAGAAGGAATGTTATACGTCAGCGAAGACGGCAAATACGTACTGCAGGGAAAATTGTTCGAATTAACCGACAAAGGGCCGGTGGACGTGACGGCGAAATCCCTGATGGGCACGCTGGAAAGCTACAAAAACAGCATGATTGTTTATCCGGCCAAACAGGAAAAACACGTGGTGACGGTTTTTTTCGACACGTCATGCGTATATTGTCGCAAAATGCATGAACAGGTTAAAGAATACAATGATTTAGGCATTACCGTCCGTTATTTGGCGTTCCCGCGCGGCGGCATGGATGAAAACGCGCACAGAATGGAAGCGGTTTTTACCGCGCCGGATAAGATTCAGGCGTTTAATGACGCAGAAAACGGTAATTTTCCTAAACAGCTGAAAATGCCGGATGTGGTGAAAAAGCATTATGAGTTGGGCGTGAAAATGGGCGTACGCGGTACGCCGAGTATCGTTACCGCAAGCGGCGAATTAATCGGGGGATATTTGCCGCCCGCGCAGTTGCTGGCGGCACTGAAAGAATAGCCCTTACCGCCTTTGGCTTGAAAAAAAGTCAGCACCGCCTATAATGGGCGAGAGACAGTTCTTTTTTGCTGTGGTATGAAAGGGAAGGTTTTTCCGTTTGATAAAATTTCGGCGGAACAATCTTAGGTATGCAGCATTGTGAATAGAAGATTGAGAAAAGCTGTTGGATTCAACGGCTTTTTGTTTTAAGAGTTATAACCATTCGTGAAAAAAATTATTCAACGACGTCCATTGCCGAACGGGATATCCGTTTGTAACGATCCTTTGCTGGATCGGCTTTACCGTTCCCGTCATATCCAAAACGCACAAGAATTGGACCGCACTTTAGCCTCTATGCTGAACCCGAATTTGCTGTCCGGCATGGAAAGTGCGGTCAATTTATTAACAGAATTTCAACAACACAAGATTGTGATTGTCGGTGATTTCGATGCCGACGGCGCCACCAGTACGGCATTGACGGTATTGGCTTTGCGCAGTCTGGGTTTCGCCGATGTTCATTTTTTAATTCCAAACCGTTTTGAACAAGGCTACGGGCTCAGCGTTGCGGTGGCGGAAATGGCGGTGCGACAGGGCGCCGAATTGGTTATTACCGTGGATAACGGCGTGTCTTCCCATGAAGGCGTGGATTATTTAAAACGGCACGGCGTAAAAGTGCTGATAACCGATCACCATTTACCGCCGGAAACTTTGCCCGCCGCCGATGCGATTGTGAATCCGAATCTGAACGGTTGCACATTTCCGTCTAAATCGCTGGCGGGTGTCGGCGTGGCGTTTTATGTCATGCTGGCGTTGCGCACTAAGTTACGGGAAATGGGACAATTTGATAGCAAAACTCAGCCGAATTTCACGGAACTTCTGGATATTGTGGCATTGGGCACTATCGCCGATGTGGTGCCGTTGGATCAGAATAACCGCATTTTAGCCTATCAAGGCTTGGCCAGAATTCGGGCGCAACGTTGTCGTTACGGCATTCAGGCATTGGTGGAAGTGGCGAATAAAGACATCCGTCAACTGACGGCCGGTGATTTGGGCTATTCCATTGCTCCGCGCTTAAATGCGGCGGGACGGTTAGATAATATGTCCATCGGTGTCGAATTATTGCTGGCGGACTCCATGGAACAGGCGCGCGCTTTGGCGTTAGAGCTGGACGATTTAAATCAAACCCGCAAAGAAATCGAGCAAGGCATGAAGCAGGAAGCGCTGGATATTTGCCGAAATCTGACCGCACTTCGACAGGAATTACCGCTTGGTGTCGTGCTGTATCAGGCGGATTGGCATCAGGGAGTATTGGGGATTCTGGCTTCGCGTATTAAAGATCAGTTTCACCGTCCCGTGATTGCTTTCGCGCAGGATAGCGACGGCGTATTGAAAGGCTCGGCCCGTTCGGTGGACGGCGTGCATATGCGCGATTTGCTTGAACGCGTTCACAGTCGCCATCCCGATATGCTTCTGAAATTCGGCGGACATGCCATGGCGGCGGGATTAAGCATTCGCGAACCGTTATTTGAGCGCTTCCAGCAGGTTTTCAATGAAGTCGTGACAGAATGGCTCGGCGATGACGAACTAAAAGGTACGCTGTGGACGGACGGTGAATTAACGCCGCCGCAATTGAGTATCCAAACCGCCGAAATATTGCGTGCCGCCGGCCCTTGGGGACAGGCTTTTCCGGAACCGGTGTTTGACGGTGAATTTAAAATTCTCCAGCAACGGCTGGTAGGGGAGCGGCATCTCAAAATGTTGGTGGAACCTGCGCAAGGCGGGCAATTATTGGACGCCATTGCCTTTAATATCGATACTCGCAGTTATCCCGACCTTTCGGTGCATGCGGCAAAATTGGTTTATAAATTGGATATTAACGAATTCCGCGGTAATCGCGACGTGCAGTTGCTGGTGGATTATATCGAACCCGTGGCGAATGAGTTTAACGGAGCAAATCAGGCGAAATAAACGATGAAGTTCTGGCGTTATTTTTTATTGCTGTTATTGATTCCAACCGCCTTTGCCAAAAATGCGGCGGAGTCTTCTCGTCTTGAAAATCCGCGCTTTAAGGACGGAAAAGATTATTTTTCCTACAGTTCGCCGGTTAAAATTGATGAAAAAACGGACAATAAAATTTTAGTGCAGTCTTTTTTTGATTACGATTGCCGAAATTGTTCCGACGTTCAGGATGTATTGGAACTTTACGCCCAACTTAATTCGAACAGCGTCATGGTAAAAAATTACCCGGTTGCGTTACCGAAAGCGCAGTTTTCGGCGCGTACCTTTTATAGCCTTCAGGCGGTTGGTCGGGAAGATGTGGCGGATAGTCTGTTGCTGGAGACTTCCGATAAGCAAATGTACAATAAATTATCAAAAATGGATAATTTATTGAAATGGCTGGAAAAAAAAGGTGTGGACGGGCGAACGTTCAAAGAAATGTATAATTCGCCGGAAATTGCCGCCGCCCTGAACGATATGGTGGAAATGACGGAAAAATACGGCGTGTTCACCTATCCTTTTGTGGTGATTCAAGGGAAATATGCCTTAACGAACAGTACTTTATATAATGACGATTACACCTTTGCGGTGATGGATTATTTAATCAAAGAATTAACGAGAGAAAAAGCGGAATGAAAATAGGGATTGTCGGTGCCATGGCACAGGAAGTGGAAATTTTAGCCGGTTTAATGACCGATAGAACCGCAACTAAAGTGGGAAGTGCGGTCATTTTTGAAGGCAAAATTGGGGGAAAATCCGTGGCATTGTTACAGTCCGGAATCGGTAAAGTTGCGGCTGCAATCGGTACGACCGCATTGTTACAGGGTTTCCGACCCGATGTGATTATCAATACCGGTTCTGCCGGCGGCGTGGCTCAGGGATTGAAAGTAGGCGATATTGTGATTTCCACGGAAACCGCTTACCACGACGCGGATGTGACGGCGTTCGGTTATGCCAAAGGGCAGTTGCCTGCTTGTCCCGCCACCTTCAAATCGAACGAAAAATTGACCGCACTTGCCGAAAAAATCGCGCAAAAACAAGGGCATAATGTGAAAAAAGGGTTAATTTGTTCCGGCGATAGCTTTATTGCCGGCGGTGAACGCTTAGCACAGATTAAAGCGGATTTTCCGCAAGTGACGGCAGTAGAAATGGAAGCGGCGGCGATCGCCCATGTTTGCCATGTTTTCGGCGTGCCTTTTGCGGTAGTTCGGGCCATTTCCGATGCGGGTGACGGCGAAGCCGGCATGTCCTTTGAAGAATTTTTGCCCGTCGCCGCCAAACAGTCTTCCGACATGGTTTTGGGGATATTGGCGGAACTGGAATAGCGGCCGGTTTATCAAAACCAAAGCCTGTTGTATTTTAATGATTAAAATAGAAAAATCACCGCCTTAGGTTATGTAAGTGCGGTGATTTTTTGTTGAGTTTTTTAGCTGAAGATTAAGCCAGCGAGGCAACCATCACGGCTTTAATGGTGTGCATACGGTTTTCCGCTTGCTCGAAGGCAATATTCATCGGGCTTTCGAATACGTCTTCCGTCACTTCGATGCCATTTGCCAGCGCCGGATATTTTGCCGCAATTTCCTGTCCCACTGTAGTTTCGCAATTATGGAACGCCGGTAAACAATGCATAAATTTCACGTTAGGATTGCCCGTGCGTTTCATCAATTCCGGCGTCACCTGATACGGCATCAGTAAATCGATACGTTCGCCCCAGGCTTCAATCGGTTCGCCCATGGACACCCAAATATCGGTGTGCACAAAATCCACGCCGCGTACCGCGCGGTCAATATCTTCCGTCACGGTAATGCGCGCGCCGGTTTCTTCGGCAAATTCCCGGCACATCGCAACCAAATTGTCTTCCGGTAACAAAGCTTTCGGTGCGCAAATGCGTACGTCCATGCCTAATTTTGCGCCGATTAACAGCAAGGAATTTCCCATATTGTTACGGGCGTCGCCAATGTACACGTAACTGATTTCATTCAGCGGTTTGGTGCTGTGTTCAAGCATGGTTAACACGTCCGCCAGCATTTGAGTCGGGTGGAATTCGTCGGTCAAACCGTTAAATACCGGCACGCCGGAATATTTGGCTAAATCGTTCACAATTTGCTGGCTGAAGCCGCGATATTCGATGGCGTCGTATAAACGACCCAACACGCGCGCAGTGTCTTTAATGCTTTCTTTATGTCCGATTTGGGAAGAAACGGGATCGAGATAGGTCACGTTCGCGCCCTGATCATAGGCCGCAACTTCAAAGGAACAGCGGGTGCGGGTTGAGGTTTTTTCGAAGATCAGCGCAATATTTTTGCCTTTCAGGCGCGGTTGTTCCGTACCGCTGTATTTGGCCTGTTTTAAATCCCGCGCCAAGTCAAGCAGAAACTGAATTTCGCGGGGCGTATGATGAACTAAGCTTAATAAATGACGGTTTTTTAAATTGAATGGCATTGCGTTTGCTCCTTGTATTGAATATGAACGATATCTTATCGTTTTTGCCGAAGGGATTAAAGCGAAAAGTGCGGTCGAAATTTTAAACGTTTTTTAGCGCAAAAAACTTCTTAAATTTTGACCGCACTTTTATTGAGCGGCATTTATCGTTGTAAAGCGAGCGCCCGAACGGTACGGGCGATATCCGCAGATTGGCTGATGGCGGAAATCACCGCAACGCCGTCCGCGCCGGAATCTCGCACGTCCGATGCGTTCATTTCATTGATACCACCAATGGCAACGCAGGGCTTTGTCACGCCGAGTCGGCGAACCTGGCGAATGCATTCCAAACCGACAATCGGCGCATGATCCGCTTTAGATTGGGTGGCAAAAATCGGCCCGATACCGAAATAGTCGATATCCGGACGATCTTTATTGGCCACCGCCTGTTCTAACGTATTGATGGATAAGCCGATAATGGGTTTATAAGCGGCGCGGGCTAAAATGCTTTCCACCGGCGTATCTTTTTGCCCAACATGAATGCCGTCCGCCTGAATGGACAAAGCCAGTTCAATATCGTCGTTGATAATGAAGGGAACGTTAAATTGTCGACATAATTGCTGACATTGTCGTGCAAGCCGGCGTTTTAACGGCGGATCTTGCGCCAGCGAATTTGTACCTTTTTCGCGGAACTGAAAGCAAGTGATGCCCGCCTTTAACGCCCGCTGCAGAATATTGAGCAAATTTTCTGCCGGCGAACCGGTTAAATGGCGGCAATCTTGCGTTCCGGCAATAAAGTAAACGGGCAGCATGGATCTGATGTTATTCATCTTGATAGCCCCAATGGTTTGTCGGTCCGTGTCCGTGACCGATGTTTAACGAATGGCCGATCGCGGCGGAAATATAGTCTTTCGCTATGCGGACGGCTTGTTCTATGCCTTTGCCTTTTGCCGTTTCCGCGGCGATGCAGGCGGAAAACGTACAACCCGTGCCGTGGGTATGTCGGGTATCAATGCGCGGAGATTCCAGCACGAAATGATTTTGCGGCGAAAAAAACCAATCTTTACACCGCACGCTTTGCGAATTTTCAAGATGACCGCCTTTAATGATCACCGTTTTTGCGCCCAGTTCGTGTAAAATTTCTGCGGCATCGAAAACGGCCTGTTCGTTTCGGATTTTGATGCCGGTAATGATTTCCGCTTCGGGAATGTTCGGCGTGATGACATGCGCTTTGGGAATCAACCGTTTTTTTAAAGTCGTTACGGCGTTTCGTTGTAACAACGGCGAACCGCCTTTGGCAACCATAACGGGATCCAAAATGATATTCGGCAACGAATATTGTTCTAAGCCTTCCGCTACACAGTCGATGATCTCGGTATTGCCCAGCATACCTATTTTCACTGCGGAAAGGGTGAAATCTTCCGCCACTGCTTTTAGCTGAGCCTGAATGATCGCCCGCGGAACGGGATGAATCGCGAAAACGCCCAAGGTGTTTTGTGCGGTAACGGCGGTAATGACGGAAGTACCGAATACGCCGCGCATTTGGAAAGTTTTGAGATCCGCCTGAATACCGGCGCCGCCACCACTGTCGGAACCGGCAATAGTCAGAACTTGCGGTATGGTCATATTTTGCTCCTTATATTTTGCTGATTCGCGCTTTATCGGCAAGTTGGAGCGTATCAATTGTCCCTAACCGATCGATGAAATTTACTGCAAAAGTGCCGGTTTCACGGCTCAGATCCTGAGCGGCGAGTTCGCCGGCGACGGCGTACACCGCGCAGGCTTCAATGCAGGCGGCAAAATAATCGGCGGGTTGCGCAACGCCTAAAAATGCACCGATTACGGCGCCCAACAAGCATCCCGACCCTGTCACTTTCCGGAATAACGTCGTACCGTTTTGAATTTGGCGAACATTTCTCCCGTCACTAATAAAATCAATTTCACCGCTTAAAGCGGTAACACATCGATATTTTTGTGCAACGGTTTTCGCAAGACGACTTAAATCGGCAGCATCGCCGCCGGTTACGGCATCGACGCCTTTTCCTTGCCAGTTTATTCCGGCCAGAAAAGCGATTTCCGCCGCATTCCCGCGGATTACGGCAAAATTAATTTCGGCCAGCAGTTGTTTGATGATTTTTTGTCGAAAGGCGGTGGCTCCGACGCCAACAGGATCTAATACGACGGGCACACCCGCTTTGTTTGCGGCCTTGCCTGCAATCAGCATGGCTTTGACATCGGCTTCGTTGATTGTGCCGATATTAATCAATAGCGCTTGAGCGAAATTCTGAATTTCAGTAATTTCTTCCGGCGTAACGGACATAAAAGGCGAAGCGCCCAATGCCAGCAAACCGTTGGCGGAAAAATTGGTGACTACAAGATTGGTCATGCAGTGAACAAGCGGCGTTTGGCTGCGAACAAGAGGTAAATAATGGGATTGCATAGCGTTTCCTTTCGTATTCAAAATGAAATTGACCGGCAATCTGGGGGAAAGGAAAAATTGATTTAATGGAAGGCGGCAGGCGATTCTGCCGGAAATCCGACCTTAGAAGGTTGCAATTAGTTTCCTACGCCAGTATTAGCTGTGTCAGGTTCACGGGTATTATCTCAGCCGCAAAATGCAGCACCCCGACTAATGGCGCTCAGTTTAATCCGATTTGAGCGAAAAGGCAAAACGACTTGTAAAAATTGTGAGACGGCTCACAAAAACAATGAAAAATTTGACCGCACTTTTACGTTTTTCTTGGCTCATTGCTTATCAAATCGATTTCTTGCTTTAAGCCGTAAGGCATATGGCGCGGGCCTCGCACTGCGGAAACGCCGAATTCCGCCATTTTGGCGCGGGGAATCAATGTCTTGTCGTATTCTTTTAAGCAGCGGATTTTCATCACCCGTTTTATTTGCAGATGATCATGTCGGCGGCGATACGGAATGTTCACCTCCAACACCAGGCATTTGTAACGGATTGCCGCCGTCGGCGCGGTGACATAAATATACACGATGTCGTCCGACGCCACATTGTTGCTTTGTTTCCAAAGAATTTCGCCGCCTTCGCGCAGATCTTTTTCCACATCATAATATTTCGGGTTGGCGGGCACGATCCATTCCGTATAACGGGCGATACCGAGCCGTTTTTTGGTTTGCCGGGTGGCGGTTAAATCGAAGCTGGCGTTTAGTAAAAAGAAAATTGTGTCATTATCCACCGAACCGTCGAGGCGGACGGTCAGCCAATGGGATTTATTCATGTGATAGGCGGGCAGAAAACCGTCCTGGGCGAGAAATGTGCTGAGAATTTCCGGCGAGCATTTTACGTTCATGACATCGATGGACTCTGTTCCCGCCAGTCCCAGTTTGGCTTTCGGCACGTTCATGACAATGGCGTACCATTTGCGATTATCCTGATGACGCAAAACCGCGTAATCGGGATAGGTTTTCCATAAATATTCCGGCTGCGAACCGTATTGTGTCAGCGCATAGTCGAATATTTGCCGTGTTAGACTTTTGTTTGCCATGTTTGCCTCCGTAACCGATTACGACAATAATATTTTACGCCTAAAAAACAAAAGTGCGGTCAAATTTAACCGCACTTTTTGAGGAAACGTATTATTTTTCCAGAAACAACGCCGCCGCACCGCGTACGCCGCCGGAATCGCCGTATTTGGCTTTTTTAATGGTCGGCACGTTGGCGCTGCGCATTAAATGGCGCGGCAGCGCTTTCGGCAGCGCTTCGTAGAGATAATCGAAGTTGGATAAACCGCCGCCGAGCACAATTAAATGGGGATCCAACACGGTGATAATGTTCCCGATGGAAATCGCCGCCAATTCTACAAAAAGTTCGACAAATTCGACCGCACTTTTATCGCCTGCGTAAAAATTATCGATAATTTCTTTGGCGGATAAAGCTTCGCCTTGCAGATCGCGATACAGCATTTCGAAGCCGCGGCCGGAAAGATAGGTGTCTAAACAGGCTTTGTTGCCGCAACCGCATTCGTAAATCGGCGCTTTATCCCAACCGAGCAGTTTCAGCGCGTGATAATTCAACTGAATATGGCCCAATTCGCCCGCCATGCCGATATTGCCCGAGTGAACTTTGCCGTTGAACACCAAACCGCCGCCGAAACCGGTGCCGAGAATTAATCCTAACACGAAAGGATATTGTTGATTTTCTTCGTCCCAGGCCTCGGACAAGGCGAAGCAGTTGGCGTCGTTTTCCGCCCGAACTTCGCGTCCCAATCGTTCGGACAGATCTTTTAAAATCGGTTTGTTATCGGCGATACGAATATTGGTGATTTCCGCGATGCCGGTTTCGCGATTGACGAAACCCGGCAAACCTAAGCCCACGGAACCTTTGCAACCGAATTTGGCATCGGCCTTTTGTACCAGATTCACAATGGCGGACAACCAATCTTCATAGCTTTCCTGCGGGGTCGGCACGCGTTCGCTGTATTGTTTTTCCAATTTGTCATTGAATACGGCGAGTTCGATTTTTGTGCCGCCGATATCAAATCCGTATAACATACATCTCTCCTTATATAAAAAACTTTGAAAATTTTAACCGCACTTTCCGTTTTATTCTTTGACGAAGATCGCTTTTTTTCGTAAATACCAGAAAATGCTGCAATTAATTATCCAGGCAATCAAGGTGCTGACCAACAGATCGATAGGATGGTGCATGCCGAGGCGTAAACGGCTGACAAGCATTAATAACGCCCACAGAAAGGTTCCCGCCACTAAGAGTTTGGAGGTGGATTTGCACCGACCGTAAATTTCCGTGAAACCGACCGCCAGTAACAACCAGGTGACGGCAAAAATAGTATGACCGGAAGGGAAAGAGTAGCCGGTTTCGTTTTCGCGGTGACGGCTTAACCAATCCGGGGTTTCCGGTTTGTCGGCATAGAATTGATTCACCAGCACTTCCCGCTGTTGACGCGGGTGATCATAGAAATATTCCGCAGAAACGCCGGATTTTTCCGTAAGTTCGATAATAAACGGACGGGGTTCGGCAAAAACGGATTTGGAAACGCTTTTAATGCCTTGGGTGACGCAGGTGGCGAGCGCCATCACAACGACCGCCAGAATCCACTTTTGACGGGTCGGGAAAATTGGAGCGAAAAGCAACGCAAACACAGCGCAAGTGATGACGGCATAAGGCGAACTGCCGGTTTCCGTCAGCCAATAAAGAAAATGATCAAATTGGGTAAGATGAGCGTCTCCGGCCCATTTCCAGGAAAAAATCCATACAAAAATTGGCACAAGACAGAGTAAAAACGTATATAATGACAGGCGTTTTAACATAAATACAGCTCCTAATGATGACGTCTTAATCAAATTCGGCATTCTATCATTAGTGCAGCAAAATCAGAATAAGGAATTTATTTATGGCAAAAATTCAGCGTGTGACTGAAGCCACTTTACCCACGGAATTCGGTATTTTTAAAATTGTGGGATTTGAATTTCCCGACACTAAAAAAGAACATGTGGCTTTGGTCATGGGCGACGTGGAAGACGGACAACCCGTGCTGGCGCGCATTCATTCCGAATGTTTAACCGGCGACGCTTTACACAGTTTGAAATGCGATTGCGGTTTCCAGCTTGCCAGCGCTTTGCGGCAAATCAGCCAGGAAGGTCGCGGCGTGTTGGTTTATCATCGCGAAGAAGGCCGCGGTATCGGATTAATTAACAAAATCCGCGCTTATGCCCTGCAGGATCAGGGAATGGATACCATTGAAGCGAATCTGGCGCTCGGCTTTAAAGCGGACGAACGCAATTTTTCCGTGTGTGCCGATATTTTTGAGCAGTTGGGCGTGAAAGCGGTGCGGTTGCTGACCAATAATCCGGCAAAAATCGAAACCATGAAAGCGGCGGGAATCAATGTGGTGGAAAGAGTGCCGTTGAACGTAGGCGAAAATCGCTATAACGTGGGCTATCTTGATACCAAAGCCAAGAAAATGGGGCATTACATCGTACATAATAACGAAAAACATTTTTTGGATTGCCCGCATTGTCAAGCTGAAATTCCCGCTGATGAGTAGGGAATTGATCTCGGTCAATTCCATTCGACGGGGTTAGTGCTATGCTAACTCCGTTTTTGTTTTTACAATTTTATAACAACGTTCATAACGTGGGAGAGCATTATGTGTACGACCTGTGGTTGTGGTCACCCGGATCAAGTTCGAATAGGCGAATTGCCTCATTCGCACGACCATTCGCATGAGCAAAGTGCGGTCAAATTACCGAACTTTTCGCATTCACATTTTCATTCGACCGAGCCGGACGAACATCAAAAACGATTGCTTAAGGTCGAGCAGGACGTGTTGGGAGAAAATAACCGACTGGCGGAGATAAATCGTCAATTATTTGAAAAAAATCATATTTTGACCTTAAATCTGGTTTCCAGTCCGGGTTCCGGCAAAACCACGCTGTTAACCGCCACTTTAAACGCGTTAAAAAACGACCGCACTTGTTACGTAATTGAAGGCGATCAGCAAACGGAAAACGATGCCGAACGCATCCGCGAAACCGGTGTGCCGGCAATTCAAGTGAATACGGGAAAAGGTTGTCATTTGGACGCCAAAATGATTGCCGATGCGCTGCTGAAATTAAAACCGCAGGCGGATTCCGTTCTGTTTATCGAAAACGTGGGCAATCTGGTGTGTCCTTCCGAATTTGATTTGGGCGAAAAAACAAAAGTAGTGATTTTATCCGTGACGGAAGGCGAAGACAAACCATTGAAATATCCGCATATGTTTGCGGCGTCCGGTTTGATGATTTTAAGCAAAATCGATCTGTTGCCATATCTGAAATTCGACGTGGACAAATGCATCGAAAACGCCAAACGCATTAATCCGAATATCGAAGTGATTCGGCTTTCATCCGTCACCGGCGAAGGCATGCAGAATTGGCTGAACTGGTTAGGCAGAAATTAACATGCGGTTTGTTGATGAATTCCGCGATCCGGAACTGGCCGCAAGTCTGGTACAACGGCTGAAAAAACTCATGAAAAATTTACCGCACTTTACGGCGGAAAATCCCTTGTATTTAATGGAGGTCTGCGGCGGTCATACCCATACGATCTTCAAATTCGGGCTGGATCGTCTGTTGCCGCCGTCCGTTGAATTTATTCACGGCCCCGGTTGCCCGGTTTGCGTGTTGCCGATGGGACGGATTGACGTTTGCATTGAAATCGCGGAAAAACCGAATGTGATTTTCTGTACCTTCGGCGACGCTATGCGGGTGAAAGGACGCAAAGGTTCGTTGCTGGAAGCCAAAGGGCGAGGCGCGGACGTTCGTATTGTGTATTCGCCGTTGGACGCTTTAACTCTGGCGCGGAATAATCCGGATAAACAAGTGGTGTTTTTTTCCCTGGGTTTTGAAACTACCATGCCAAGTACGGCAGTCACGCTGCAACAGGCAAAAAAACAGGACGTACGGAATTTTCGTATTGTGTGTCAGAACATCACGATTATTCCGACTCTGCGCAGTCTGCTGTCGCAGGATCAAATCAAAATAGACGGATTTATCGCGCCGGGACATGTTAGCATGGTGATTGGTTCGCAACCTTATCAAACGTTGTGCGACCAATTTCATAAACCTTTTGTTATTACCGGTTTCGAACCGCTGGACATTTTGCAATCTATCGTGATGTTGGTGCAGCAATTTGCGGACGGACGTTGCGAAGTAGAGAATCAGTACAAACGTATCGTGCATGAGAACGGTAATGCTTTGGCGCAACGCGCCATAGCGGAGGTTTTTCAACCGAAAGCCCGTAGCGAATGGCGCGGATTGGGCGAAATCGAAGAATCGGGCGTGGAATTGACGCCGGCATATCGTCAATTTGATGCGGAAATTTATTTTCACAGTCAGCCCCAACGCGTGGCGGACGATCCCGATTCCCGCTGCGGCGATGTGCTGACGGGCAAATGCAAACCCGCCGATTGTCCGTTGTTCGGGACGGGCTGTAATCCTGATAACGCTTACGGCGCATTAATGGTGTCTTCCGAAGGCGCCTGTGCGGCATATTATCAATACCGCCGGGAATAAGCGCCCGCCGGGTTAAAACAAAGGTTGATGAGGCATACGAAAGGTATGCCTCAATGGTTTCAATTTTATTGCAGTCAATCACAAAAGGATTCTTATGACTGATTTTATCACCATGGCGCACGGCAACGGCGGTGCGGCAATGCAAAAACTGATCCGGGAATATTTTTTCGACGCGTTTAACAATCCCATTCTCGCGCAAGGAGAAGATCAGGCCCGCATTCCTTTAGATGAACTGACAAAGTACGGTCAAAAATTAGCCTTTTCTACCGACAGTTTCGTTATCGATCCGATTTTTTTCCCCGGCGGCAATATCGGTAAATTAGCGGTTTGCGGCACGGCGAATGACATCGCCGTGGGCGGCGCGGTGCCAAAATATTTATCCTGCGGATTTATTTTGGAAGAAGGTTTGCCGTTGAGTGAATTGAAAACCATCATTCAGGCTATGGCGGAAACCTGTCAAAAAGCCGGCATTCAGGTGGTAACGGGCGATACCAAAGTGGTGCAAAAAGGCGCCGTGGATAAAATTTTCATCAATACCAGCGGCATTGGCGTGATTCCCGACAATCTTGACTGGGGCGCTCACCGCATTGAAGCGGGCGATCAAATTATCATCAGCGGCACCATCGGCGATCACGGCGCGACGATTTTAAACTTACGGGAAAATCTCGGCATTCAGACGGCCTTGCAAAGCGATTGCGCCGTGCTGACGCCGTTAATTGATTTGCTTCGTCCGATTGACGGAATAAAAGCCGTGCGCGACGCCACACGCGGCGGCGTGAATGCCGTGTTGCACGAATATGCGCAAGCTCGAGACCTGGGCATGCGCATTGAAGAAGCGGCGTTACCGATTCGCAGCGAAGTTCGCGGAATCTGTGAAATTCTGGGGCTGGAAGCGTTAAATTTCGCCAACGAAGGGAAGTTGGTGATTATTGCCAAAGCTGAAAAAACAGCGGAAATTCTGACCGCACTTCACAGCCATCAATTAGGCCAAAATGCCGCCCTCATCGGCGAGGTGACCGAAGACAAAAAAGTGCGTTTGGCGGGAATTTTCGGACAAAGCCGTTTACTGGATTTACCCACCAACGAACCGTTGCCGAGAATTTGTTAAGATTTCATTAAAATCTGCGTCGCCATTCGTCGAAAGCATACCGGCTTTGAGACGCAGATAAAAAAGTGCGGTCAGTTTTTTCATTGTTTTTGTGATTATTTTGTTGGCATGTTCGTCAATTTAGCGACGGGGTTGAGGAATATTAAAGGTTCGTCGCCGATATTTTTCAAGGCATGAGATTGCCCCGTCCGGGCGATGGTAATGTCGCCGGCTTCTACCGCCGTTTCTTTACCGTTTCCGTCAGTAAATAACCCTTTGCCGGATACGATAATGTAAACGTCTTCGTTGTCATTGTGTTTGTGCAAACCGATTGACGCTCCTTTCGGCAGGGTAAGCCAGCCGATTTCTTTGAACGCATCCCGACTGTCTGTTTGGTGGCGAGTGAAAGCGAAATCTCCTAACAATTCGCCTTCGCCGCCTGCGGTTTTCTCACGATTCCATTTAAGCAAATCCGCTTTTTTGTACACCTGAACGGCGCGATCCAACTTGACGTCGTTTGCACCGTTTGCTTCCGCCGCGGCAAAACGGACGGAGCCGGCGGCAATCACAGCGATTAAATATAAAGATATTTTATTTTTCATATGAGCCTCCTACGGGCGTTGGAATAACATTTTTCGATCAAAGTGCGGGCAAAATTTTCATTGTTTTTTCGACGGAGAATAAAAAAGAGCCGGTAAAATACCCGCTCTTTTTCTCTTGATTTGATTAGCGTTCCGCTTTAAACAGACCGGAAGAACCTTCCGAATAATCCCGCGGCTGATGATCTTTCTCAACGGCGGCGGTGGATTTATCGGAATTCATAAAACTTTGCAGGAACAATCCTTTAGTTTTGGCATCCGGCATTAATTCGTCGGAAGATTTCGCCATATGACGGTAAATTTTCTGATAATCCTGCGCCAGCACTTTAAATAAATCGGCGCTTTCCGCAAAATGTTTTTCCAGCAATTCTTCCTGTTTTTGCAGGGCGGATTTGGTTTGTTGCAATTCGCTTTCGGTTTGCGCCTGTTTTTTAACCGAACCTTTGGTGAGGCGCAAAATGAGATAAGTGATAACGATTCCCACAGCAAGTCCGATGCCTGCGGCCAGCCACATTTCAGTCGTCCAGGTTTGCATAAATGCCTCCTTTTTTATTTTTGTTTTATCATAACGGGAAAATCGGCGTTTGTCTTGTCTGACTTGTGGGTTATTTGCGGTAGATCACATTTCCGCCGAATGGAACGAGAACCGCCCGCACTTAAAACGGCAAATTTCCGCTAAAGTGCGGGCGATTTTTTTATCGTTTTTTTAATCAATAGGCGGAACATAAGTGCCGTCGGCGATGGTGTCTTTAATCCGATCAGCTTCCGCTAACACCAAATTTAGCAGCGCTTTCACGTCTTCCAGCGTGGCAATCGGGCTTAAAGTCGTCATTTTCAGCGATTGCTTATCGCCGACTTTAGTGACGCCGATATTGGCTTCGCCGCGGGCGAACAGCTCATCCGCCACATTTTGGTTTAACGCATCCACGAATTCCGGCGGATAACCTTTCGGATTTACCCGGAACAGCACCGCGGCAAATTGAGTCGGAACCAGCATTTCCAAGCCTTCGGCGGCGTGAATGTAGGCTTCCACTTGTTTGGTCAGTTTTACGCCGTGATCAATCATTGACGCGTACAAATCTTCGCCTAACGCTTCCAGCGTGAACCATAATTTTAAGGCGTCGAAGCGACGGGTGGTTTGCAGCGATTTAGATACCAGATTCGGTACGCCGTGTTGTTCGTCGTATTCGGAGTTCAGGTAATCCGCTTTGTAGTCGATGAAACGATAGTTCGCCGGATCTTTCAATAAAAACGCACCGCAGGAAATAGTTTGGAAGAAATGCTTATGAAAATCCAGCGTGACGGAATCGTTGAGTTCGATACCGTCTAGCAAACGGCGATAATCTTTTGATAACAACAAAGCGCCGCCCCAGGCCGCGTCCACGTGTAACCAGGCTTTGTGTCGGTCGGCCAGTTTGCGGATGGCTTTCAAATCATCAATGGCGCCTGCATCGGTGGTGCCTGCGGTTGCCACGATACAAGCCGTGATTTTGCCTTCCGTTTTAAGCTGATTCAGCGTTTTTTCAAGCTCGGCGATATCCATTTGCGCGTTGGCATTGGTCGGCACCGTGACGACGGATTGAAAGCCCATGCCCATCATCGCCATATTTTTTTGTACGGAGAAATGGGCGTTTTCAGAGCAAACCACTTTGATTTTTTTCAGTGCGTCTGCCGGCAAACCGTCGCGTTGAACGGACCATTCGGAGCCGTCGGCATTCTTCCAGTTGTTAGCCACCGCCCAATCGCGCGCGAGTAACACGCCCATCAGGTTGGATTGGGTGCCGCCCGAAGTAAATACGCCTGAGGTGCCTTTACCATAGCCGACTTTTTGACGAAGCCAGTCGATTAAATGCTCTTCCATAATGGAACCGGCCGGGCTTTGATCCCAGGAATCCATGGATTGATTGGTCGCATTGATTAACACTTCCGCAATTTGGCTGGTCACCATAGTCGGGCAGTGTAAATGGGCGAGCGAATGCGGATGGTGCACTTTCAAACTCGGATTCAAAAAGATTTCCACCAAATGATCCAGCGATTTTTTTATGCCCAAGCCGTCTTTGCTTGGATTAAAACCGCCGATAGTCGCGCGTAATTCTTTGATTGAACCGCCGGTGTACATTTTTTCGTTTTTAAGCCAGTGGGAAACCGCTTTTACCGCATCCTTCATCGCCGTTTCATAATCCGCGACGGATTGCGGATCGCTGCAAAAAAGCGATTGTCTGTGTTTCGAAATATCTGCCATATTTATCAAATTCCGTATTTCGGTCTCAGGCGTTTATCAGCCTGCAGATTCATAATAAAAGGCGAGCCGGCAAGCCCGCCCGCAACAATGACAAGCGGCCGGATTTCCGCAAAAAACTTGCGAAAATTCGACCGCACTTTTAATTAACCGCGCACCGCTTTAAGCGCATCCACCACGGATTGTTTGAAGCGTTTGATAAATTCTTCGCATTCCGCCTGATTAATGTTTACCGCGCAGAGAATTCGCACCACATTACCGTTGCGTCCGCCGCGTTCTAACAATAATTTATTGTTAAAACAGGCTTTTTGAATCGCCACCGCTAATTCGGCGTCCTGCGGATAGGCGCCGGTGTTGTCTGCGGGTTTGCGTTCGTCCACAATGTCGATACCCATCATCAAACCGCGGCCGCGCACATTGCCGATACAAGGAAACTCCCGACTTAATTCGCGCAATGCGTCGGTTAAGTATTCACCGCGTTCCCGGGCGTTTTGCGCCAGATTTTCTTTACGCATGATTTTCAGCGAAGCGTAACCCGTCGCCATGGCTAATTGATTGCCGCGGAACGTTCCGGTGTGACCGGCGGGCTGCCAGGCGTCAAATTCTTTACGAATGGCTAAAACCGCTAACGGCAGGCTGCCGCCAATCGCTTTGGACATCACCACAATATCCGGCTCGATACCGGCATGTTCAAAGGCGAACATTTTACCGCTGCGGCAGAAACCGGCCTGGACTTCGTCCACAATCATCAAAATACCGTGTTTTTGCGTGACTTCACGGACTTTTTGTAAGAATGAAACAGGCGCCGGCACGACGCCGCCTTCACCTTGAATGGCTTCTAAGATGACGGCGGCCGGTTTAACCATGCCGCTTTCTACGTCTTCGATAAAGTTTTCGAAATAGCGTTCAACCGCTTTAGCACCCGCTTCGCCGCCGATGCCGAACGGACAGCGGTATTCGTGCGGATATGGCATAAATTGCACGCCCGGCATGAGGTTTTGTACGGCATTTTTGGCACCTAAATTACCGGTTAGGGATAAGGCGCCGTGAGTCATGCCGTGGAAACCGCCCGAGAAAGCGATGATATTACCGCGGCCGGTATAGGTTTTGGCTAATTTGATTGCCGCTTCGTTGGCATCGGCGCCGGACGGGCCGGTGAATTGTAAAATATACTGATCTTTCGGGAAGAACGATAATAATTCCTCCGTGAAAGCGTCTTTCAACGGTGTGGTTAAATCCAGGGTATGCAACGGCAAACCGCTGTCTAATACGTCTTTAATGGATTGCATTAACACCGGGTGATTATGACCCAATGCTAATGTTCCTGCGCCGGCTAAAAAGTCGAGATATTCGTTGCCTTCAACGTCCGTGACCCAGCAACCTTGCGCTTTGGCATAAGCAAAAGGAAGTTTGCGCGGATAGCTGCGAACGTTGGATTCCATTGCATCCTGGCGATCTAAGAAATGTTGATTGGAAGCAAGAACGGCTTGAACTGGCGTGATAATTGTCATTTAATATAAACCTTCTACGAGAGGTGAAAAAAATAAGTCGGGTGCCTTGCGGGAAGCCTAAGCTTTCTGTAAAAACAGACGCCATGGGGCATTTGACTCGCTACTTATTAAAAAAAGCGTTTCAGCTTTTTTATCTTTCCCCAACAGGACGTTGGATGAGATAGTTTTTAAAGTGCGGTCGAAATTGACCGCATTTTTTAAACGGTCATATGATAGCGACTTTTAGGGGAAAGGAAAGCGTTTTTTGATCTTTTACGTTAATACGACGTCGATTTCACCCTTCACGGCAATAAAAGAAAAATTTTGTAGAAAACTACTTGCCAGTGGTTCAAATCCCCGATACAATGCGCGCCGTATATCGCTTCGGTGGTGGAATTGGTAGACACGCTGTCTTCAGGTGGCAGTGTCCTCAGGATGTGCGAGTTCGAGTCTCGCCCGAAGCACCAAATCACAAAAAAGAAAACCGCTTATTAAGCGGTTTTTTTGTTTTGAGACAACATAAACTGCGGGTGACGTTTTTCATATGAACTTTATCGCATTCCGGCGAAATGTTCCGAAAATTGAACCGCTTAAAAAATAAAGCGGATTTTGCCCGCACTTTTGTCAAATTGTTTATTTTATGGCTGGCATTCGTCCGCCGTTTTATGTATAATCACGCGACCCTGTGAACGGTGCGGTTTTCCCGCCGCCCGTTATTTTGTCGAGATCACACTCGAAGGGGTGCTGATTAAGATCATGGTTGTACTCGTGAGAGTACTGGGTATTAATATCAAATATTGGTAATTAAATTAATGAAAACTTTTGTAGCAAAACCGGAAACGGTTAAACGTGACTGGTATGTAGTAGATGCGACAGGTAAAACGTTAGGTCGTTTAGCAACCGAATTAGCGCGTCGTCTTCGTGGTAAACATAAAGCCGAGTACACTCCGCACGTAGATACCGGTGATTACATCATCGTGATCAATGCGGACAAAGTCGCGGTAACCGGTCGTAAAGAAACCGATAAAGTTTACTACTGGCACACAGGCTATGTAGGCGGTATCAAACAAGCGACTTTTAAAGAAATGATTGCTCGCCGTCCGGAAGCAGTGATTGAGATTGCGGTTAAAGGTATGTTGCCGAAAGGTCCGTTAGGCCGTGCAATGTTCCGCAAACTGAAAGTATACGCAGGTTCACAACATGAACACGCTGCGCAACAACCACAAGTTTTAGATATCTAATCACGGAGCAGAAAAATGACAGCAGCAAATCAAAACTACGGCACAGGTCGCCGCAAAAGCTCTTCAGCTCGTGTATTTATCAAACCGGGCAATGGTAACATCACCATTAACCAACGTTCTTTAGAGGTGTACTTCGGTCGTGAAACTTCTCGAATGATCGTTCGTCAACCTTTAGAATTAGTTGAATTAACTGATAAATTAGACCTTTACATCACTGTTAAAGGTGGTGGTATTTCAGGTCAGGCAGGCGCGATCCGTCACGGTATCACGCGTGCGTTAATGGAATATGATGAGTCTTTACGTCCGGCGCTGCGCGCAGCAGGTTTCGTTACCCGCGACGCCCGTCGTGTTGAACGTAAAAAAGTGGGCTTGCACAAAGCACGTCGTCGCCCGCAATACTCAAAACGTTAATTTTATATTACGTTTGTATTTCAAGAAATTGCAGTCCGGAAGGGCTGCAATTTTTTTATATTTAATTCAGGATAAATTCAAAAATAACTTGGATAACTTGGAAATCAATCGGTAGTTTATGCTAAAATAGCAAGATATTTTTTACCTGATTTCAGAACAGCCGGAGAGAGGCTGTTAACTTATTTTTATATCGTCAGCGGAGGAATAAATGACCAGTGCGGCAAATAAACGTTCAATAATGACTCTTTTTTCTAATAAATCGGATATTTATTGCCATCAAGTGCGTATTGTCTTAGCGGAAAAAGGTGTCGCTTATGAGACGGAAAATGTCGATCCCCAAGCTGTATCGGAAGAATTAATGGAATTGAACCCGTACGGCTCACTGCCTACATTGGTTGATCGCGACCTGGTGCTTTATAATTCGCGCATTATTATGGAATATCTGGACGAACGTTTCCCGCATCCGCCGTTAATGCCGGTTTATCCGGTTGATCGCGGTAAAAAACGGTTGCTAACGATGCGTATTGAACAGGATTGGTATCCGACGCTTGAAAAAGCGGAAAACGGTACAGCGGCGGAACGTGCGGAAGCATTAAAACAACTAAAAGAAGAATTTCTGGCAATTGCTCCGATTTTTAATCAATATTCCTATTTTATGAATGATGAATTTAGTTTGGTTGATTGCTACATTGCGCCGTTACTTTGGAAATTAAAAGAAATGGGCGTGGAGTTTACCGGCGCCGGCAGTAAGGCGTTGAAAGGTTATATGGAGCGTATCTTCACCCGCGATTCTTTCATGCAATCTATCGGCAGCGTCGCCCCTAAAAATTTAATGGATGACAAATAATGGAATTTAAATCTTCGCCGAAACGCCCTTATTTATTACGCGCCTATTACGATTGGTTGCTGGATAACGGATTTACGCCTTATCTTGTGGTTGACGCCACTTATTATGGTGTGGATGTGCCGCAGGAATATGTTAAAGACGGGCAAATTGTGTTGAATCTTTCGGAAGGCGCGGTGGGCAATCTGGCGCTCGGCAATGACGCCATTGAATTCAGCGCGCGTTTCCAGGGGATTCCTCGTAATTTATATATTCCCATGGGTGCGGCGATTGCGATCTATGCCCGTGAAAACGGTGACGGCGTGATGTTTGAACCGGAACCGATTTATGACGAATTGGATAAAACGCAGCTTACACCGGTGAAAAGTGCGGAAGAAAAATCGAAAGAAAAATCCGTAGCGAAAAAAACGTCATCGGATAAAAAGTCCGCATCGCATTTGCGTATTATTAAATAATCTAGTTGCGGATTAAAATAAAAAGAGGCGTTTGCCTCTTTATTTTTATGTAAACAACTGTTTCCAAACCTGTTGGATAAATGACCGCACTTCCGAAAATTCGGAAGCGGGCACAACAGACGGTTCACCGAGCAGATTCAAATGGTGAATTCGGTTGCGCAGACTGGTATAACAGTCTTTCAGGTTTTCCGCCATATCCAACGACATCACATTGTTGCTTGCCATCACATCAAAAATTCGGACATTATCCGACCAATAAGCCAGATCAACATTTTGCGGCGCATTGGCAAGCACCAGATATTGCGCGATAAATTCAATATCGGTAATGCCGCCCGCATCGGTTTTAATATTGAAACGGGTTTTATCCGTATTCGCCAAATGTAAATACATTTTTTCGCGCATTTCCCGTACATCGGTTTTGAGCTTATCCAAATCGCGGGCGGCCGACAGCACTTCCCGACGAATGCGGTTAAATTCCTGGCGCAGATTCGGTTCGCCGTAAACCGCTCGGGCGCGAACCAACGCCTGGGTTTCCCATGTCCAGGCATCATTATGTTGATAATGCTCGAAAGCTTTCAGCGAACTGCATAATACGCCGGCTTCGCCGGAAGGACGCAGGCGCATATCGACTTCGTACAAAATCCCCGCACTGGTTTTCATGCTGAAAATACTGACAACTTTCTGGGTAAGACGAAGATAGAATTGGTTAATATCGATTTGTTTTTTGCCTCCGACCGTATAGCCTTCGCGGCCATCGTACAGACAAACCAGATCCAAATCGGATTTATATCCCAATTCAATGCCGCCGAGTTTGCCGTATCCGATCACCAAAAATCCTTTTTCGCCCGTCGCCAAATGTTCCGGTACCCCGAACCGCGTTGTCATTTGCTGCCAGGCCAGATTAACCACCGCCGCAATAATGGCTTCCGCCAGATAAGTGAGGTGATCGCTGACTTTCATCACCGGCAGCGCACCTAAAATATCCGCGGCGGCAACACGCAACAAGGTCGTTTGTTTGAACTGACGCAGAGCATTGATGTATTGTTCTTCGTCATCTTCAGGCAGACGCAGCAAATATTGTTGCAATTCGGCCGGATAATTTTCAAATGACGGTAAATCCAGCAATGCTTTACGATCCAATAATTCGTCCAATAAAATCGGATGGCGCGCCATTTGTTCGGCGATCATTTGTGACTGCGCGCAAAGTTCAATCAACTGGTCTAAAGCTTGCGGGTTTTCCTGTAATAATTCCAGATAAGTGGTGCGTGTGACAATTTTTTCCACGATATTTAAAATCCGCGGCAACAAGACGCGATATGAGGAATGGGCAAAAATTTGCGACAGCAAGTAAGGCAGCCATTGGCTTAAGACTTCCCGACCGCGCGTGCCGATGGGGCGGCGTGCCAGACTGTCCTTGAACTGAATCAGCTTTTCACAGATTTCCTCTGTCTCGCTTTCCGGAATTTGATTTTCCGCCAGTATCGTCATGATTTCATTATTGTCGATTTCTAAAAAGTCCACCCAATCACTGTTTTGTGTATTGGATTCCGTATCGTTTTCATCACCGATTAATTGATTAAAAACCGACCGCACTTTTTGCTGTTGTTCCTGCAAAACGGTATAAAAACTTTGCCAATCGCGGATGGGATAGCGCACAATGGTAGCCTGTCGGTTTTCATCCCATCGGGTGAATTCCGCCGTTGCCGCAATCAAACGTTGGCGATCCGTTTCTTCCGTCGGCAATAATTGAGTTTGTTTATCGTCGATTGCCTGTAACACATTTTCCACTCGCCGTAAGAACAAATAGGCCTGGGTTAAATCCTGACGTTGTTGCGCGGTTAATAATTGTAGTTTTTCGATTTCAGGCAATAGATTTAATAAAGCGTGCTGTTGCAGCGCCACTTCCCGTCCGCCGCGGATAAGCTGGAAAACCTGCACGATAAATTCGATCTCGCGAATGCCGCCCGCGCCTAATTTGATGTTATCCGCTAATCCGCGCCGGCGAACTTCTCGTTCAATTTTGCCTTTCATTTCGCGTAATGACTGAATCACGCTGAAATCGATGTAACGGCGGTAAATGAACGGACGTAACATTTGACGCAGAGCGTTGACATTCGGATCCGCCTCATCTGCGCCTAAAATTCTGCCTTTGATCATGGCGTAACGTTCCCAATCCCGCCCTTGTTCCTGATAATAAGTTTCCATGGCGGCAAAACTTAAGGCCAGCGCGCCGCTGTCACCGAAAGGTCGAAGACGCATATCGGTGCGGTAAACGAAACCATCGGCGGTGAATTGATCCAAGGCGTTAATTAAACGTTGTCCGAGGCGGGTAAAAAAGCGTTGATTATCCACCGAACGGCGCGCGCCCTGGGTTTCGCCGTTTTCCGGATAGGTGAAAATTAAATCGATATCGGAAGAAAAATTCAGCTCGAATCCGCCCAATTTTCCCATACCTAAAATATAAAGTCGTTGCGGATGACCGTGTTGATCCGTCGGCGTACCCATTTCCGAACAGGCTTGCGCGTAAAGCCAGTCTCGCGCGCCGATAATCAGACTTTCCGCCAGCTGAGACAAGCGAATAAAAATTTCTTCCACCGTTCCGCGATTCAGGCTTTGGCATAAACTGAGTTTCGCCATTTCTCGATTACGGAACCGGCGCAAAACGCGATAAAGCTGTTCTTCCGTTTCCGTCTGCGCCAGCAAGGCCGATAAGCGTTCGGAATATTTTTCGCAATCCGCCAAAGTGGGAAGCGTTTGCCAGCATTCGGCTAAAAAGTGCGGTTGATTTTGCCACACTTTTTCCACGAAATCCGACATGGCAATGGCTTGCAGCATGAGCGGAGTATTGACGTTTCGGGCGGCAAAATTCGCCGGAAACTGTTCGGGAAAACGTTCGGTTAAGCCCGCGGCGAGTCGATTGAGTGAAGGTTCGAAAACGGAAAGTGAAAGCATAAGAATTTCTTAAAAAGCAAAAAAGACGTTCCGGGATTGTAACGGATCGGAAAAGTGCGGTCAAAAAATCGCATGTTTTTTTATGAACGGCGAACAATAAAAAGCCTCAACGAACATTGAGGCTTTAAAACGATTAACCGATAACTTTCGGCAAATAACCCATATCGATTAAGAACGGCACGTTCATGATGAGCAAGCCGAGAATCAGGGCGAGTAATAACGTGATGTTGCCGCCTTTTACCCGATAAGGCAAATCGGGATAACGTTTACGCACCATCCACGCCATGCCCACCGGCAATATTAAGCCGTAGAAAGTGAACATTTGACCGGCCAAAGCTAACACGGCTAAAAAATCGCGATAGAATAAGGCGAAAAAGAGCGTCGGCAGGAAGGTGAACATGCCTAAGGCGATACGCCCCGCATGAATATTGACCCGTTGAAGTAAGTCGTCCAGGCAATCGAACAGGGCTAATGCAACGCCTAAAAACGAGGTTGCTAAAGCGAATAATGAGAACAAACGCACGGACCAACCGATCATTTCACTGCCGGTGATTTGGGTGACGGCAATAACCAGACCGCCTAAAGTCGGATCGTTATTCAGAATTTGGATGAATTCCGTTTGGCTTAGAACGCCGTGGGTCGCCATTTGCCATAAAATATAAACAAATAAAGGTAATGCCGTACCGCCCAGAATGGCAATGCGCAGGCGTTTGATGTCACCTTCGAGATAACTGTTAATGCTTGGAATAACCACATGAAAGCCGAAAGACGTGAAGAAATACGGGCTGGCCGAAATTAATAAAGCTTTATCTAACGGTAGGGCCATCAGGTTTTCCATGGTTACTTTCGGCAGCATGAAGAACAGCAGCACTACTAATGCCGCCAGTTTAGCAATAAACAGCATGCGGGTTGCCAGATCCACTTTACCGGTTCCGGCGATGATAAAAATACCGAAGAAAACCGTGAAAATAATGGAAATTTCCTGTCCGTATTCCCGTAAAGAAGGCAGAACGGTCGAAATCAAATCGCTGCTCATCAACACGTAAACGGTTAAGATTGCAAACATAAATACCACAAGTGCGACCGTTGCCAGGGCGCGACCGGCCATGCCGAAATATTGTTCTGCCAGTGTGGCGATCCCGGCATCGCGACGTTCCGCTTTTTGATAGACTTCAACAAAAAGCAGCGCACTGTAAGCAAGTAACGCCCATAGAATCACTAGCAGCAACAAGGTGAGACCGAAGCCCATTCCCGCCGAAGTCAGCGGCATTGATACCATGCCCGCGCCGATGGTGGTGCCTGCAACAATCAAGGCGCTACCAAAAGTTTTATTACGCATAAAGCGGTTCCTTATAGAGTGTTAAAGTGCGGTTATTTTAGCTGGAATTTTTTAAGTTGTAACCTTAATTTTACAGGCTTGGCAATAATCTTTGCCGGAAACGCGCCGCCGCGAAGATAACTGCTGATAGAGCCATTTTTTTATGATAGAATCCAGCCCTAATTGTCCCATTTGAGAAAAAAGGAAAGAATATGAAGATTTTAGAAGGTAAATTAGCCGCACCGACAGCCAAAATCGCCGTGGTGGTTGCGCGTTTCAATCATTTCATTAACGACAGTTTGGTGGAAGGCGCCGTTGATGCGTTAAAACGCGTGGGCGAAGTGAAAGACGAAAACATTACCTTAGTAAAAGTGCCGGGCGCATACGAATTACCTCTGGCTGTACGCCGTTTGGCGGAAACGAAAAAATTCGACGCGATTGTAGCCTTAGGCACCGTGATTCGCGGCGGCACGGCGCATTTCGAATACGTAGCGGGTGAAGCCAGCAGCGGATTGGGCAACGTTTCGCTGAATTCCGATATTCCGGTGGCGTTCGGTGTGCTTACCACCGAAAACATCGAACAAGCGATTGAGCGCGCCGGCACCAAAGCGGGTAACAAAGGCGCGGAAGCAGCAATGGTTGCGCTAGAAATGGTGAACCTGTTAAATCAAATCAAAACGGCATAAACATGACAGAACAAAAGAAAAAATCTTCACCGCGTCGCCGGGCGCGCGAATGTGCCGTTCAGGCGTTATATTCCTGGGCGGTATCTAATAACGACGCGGCGGAAGTAGAATTAAATTTTATCGCCGAGCAGGACATAAAAGGTGCGGATGTGCCTTATTTTCGTAAATTATTCCGTAATACGGTCGCTTACTTAGAGCCGATTGACGCCACAATCGCGCCGTTTTTAGATCGTGCCGCAGACGAACTGACACCCATTGAAAAAGCCGTGTTGCGTTTGGCGACTTACGAACTGAAATACGAACCGGATGTGCCTTACAAAGTGGCTATCAACGAAGCCATTGAGGTGGCAAAAACCTTCGGTGCGGAAGACAGCCATAAATATATCAACGGTGTGTTAGACCGAATCGCGCCGGCGCTCGGTCGTAAATAACCAATATTCGTAAAGCGGGCTTCCGGCCCGCTATTTTTATATAAGCCTTGGCAACCCGTTTCAGAGATTCAAGGGCTTGCCAGCGGTAATTTCATTGAGAAATCTATGCCTTCGGAATTTAATCTTATTCGTCAGTTTTTTGAACGACCGCAATCCGTGCGGCGCGATGATGTGGTGTTGTCCATCGGTGACGATTGCGCCATGTTAACCGTCCCGGCGGGCAAAACCCTGGTGGTGACGACGGATACCATGGTGGAAAATTCGCATTTTTATCCGAATATTGCGCCCTATGATTTGGGTTATAAAGCGGTGGCGACGAATTTGAGCGATTTGGCGGCGATGGGCGCGGAGCCGGCCTGGATTTCACTGGCGTTAACGTTGCCGCGTGCCGATGAAACTTGGTTGTCGGAGTTTTCGCGCGGGATGTTTGAACTGTTAAACGCCCGCCAGATTCAGTTGATTGGCGGCGATACGACTCATGGCGAGGTGTTAAGCGTCACCATTACGGCGCACGGATTTGTGGAAAAATCGATTGCACTTTGCCGTCATCAGGCGCGGGAAGGCGACGAAATTTATGTGTCCGGCACGTTGGGAGACGGATTGGCCGGTTTTCATTTACTTTCCGATTTGTTTCACGAACGCAAAAGTGCGGGAGATTTTTGCGAAGAATTTTTGATTCGCCGAAATCTTCATCCGACGCCTCGAATTCAATTAGGACAAGCATTGGCGCGGTATCGGATTTCCCGCTGCGCTTTGGATTTGTCGGACGGCTTGGTGGGCGATCTCGGACATATTTTAGAACGCAGCCGGCTAAGCGCCATCTTGGATCTGGATGCCTTGCCTTGTTCCGACGCCTTGATACGCTTATACGGGAGAGAGCAGGCGGAGCGGTTGGCGTTGCAGGGCGGCGAAGATTATGAATTATGCTTTACTTTGTCGCCGGATAAAAAGCCGTTGTTGGAACAATACGCCCAGGAATTTGATGCGCCGGTCACTTGCATTGGTCGCATTGTAGCCGCAAACGAGGAGAAGCCTATTCGGTTTCAGCGTCAGGGAAAAGATATCGAATTACAGATTTCAAGTTTCGAACATTTTTTCTGATTTTCATCATTGAGCGGATAGGCGTTTGAAAGGCCCTCCTCTTTGTAGTAGTATGAAACGCAATGCTTTTCATCGATATTTCTTATGACAGATTCTAATCATCCTTTATCACGCGTTCGTTTAACCAATCCCGTTCATTTGCTGGCCTTGGGTTTTGGAACCGGCTTGATTCGTAAGGCTCCCGGCACCTGGGGCAGTGCGGCGGGAGCAATAGCGGGCGTAATTTTTTTACACTTCTTAACACCAAATTCTTTCTTAATTTTGACCGCACTTTCTTTCGTTTTAGGGTGCTATATTTGCCAAAAAACCGCAGAGGATATGGGCGTGCATGATCACGGTTCCATCGTGTGGGATGAATTTGTCGGCATGTGGCTTTGTTTGCTGGCGGTGCCGACATTAAGTTGGTATTGGGTCGCGGCGGCATTTGCGGTTTTTCGTTTTTTCGATATTCTGAAGCCTTTTCCCATCAAAATTTTTGACCGAAAACTGGAAAGCGGATTCGGTATTATGATCGATGATATACTGGCGGCGGTTTATGCTATGATTGTGTTACGATTGATTGCCGGGGTGGTAATGTAACTTATGTGGGCGGTATTGTTAGTGAATTTAGTGGGGCTTGCCAGCCCCGGACCGGATTTTTTCTATGTGAGCCGTAAAGCCGCTTCAGATACGACGCCTAATGCTATTGCCGGCGCTGCCGGAATTGGTATCGGCGTTTGGTTTTGGGCGACTATTGCGGTTTTCGGGTTATCCGTGCTGAATGATATTACGCCTTTATCCAGTTATATCATTATGTGTTTGGGCGGCGCTTATTTGGCTTATTCCGGCATTAAAATGTTGCAAATCACTCAAAATACCTCGCTTCAGCTCAATGGCAATCGCTATGAACAGCGTACGAATCTGGTGAAAGAAATCGGCAAAGGGTTAATGATAAATTTGAGTAACGGTAAAGTGGTGGTGTTTTTTACCAGTGTTTTATCCGGTTTTGCCGCGCAGATTAATTCACCGCTGGAAAGTTATGTTGTGATTTTTCTGCTCGGTGTCGAGACTTTTCTGTATTTCTGCTTGATTGCTTTTTTCTTTTCCCGCAAGTTGGTGCGTGATTTTTATACAAAATATACCCGATATATTGATAACTTTGCCGGCGTGATTTTTTTATTATTCGGCGCTGACTTAATTTATCAGGGGATTGTCAGTATTTTTAGTCATCTGTAATTAGAAGGAAACAAAACATGGCATTAAGAATTGGTGTAGTAGGCGCCGGCGGTCGCATGGGACGTCAGCTTATTCAGGCGGTACAGACTGCGGACGGCGTAGAACTGGGGGCGGCGTTTGAACGTAAAGGTTCGACATTGATTGGTTCCGATGCCGGTGAATTGGCGGGAATCGGTCATATCGGCGTTAGCGTGGAGGAAAACCTTGCGGCCTGTGCCGATAATTTCGACGTATTGATTGATTTTACTCGTCCGGAAGGATCTCTTGAACATTTGGCGTGCTGCGTAGAAAAAGGCAAAAACGTGATTTTGGGTACTACCGGTTTCGATGATGCCGGTAAAGCGGCGATTCAGGCGGCGGCGGAGAAGATCGGGATTGTATTTGCCTCCAATTACAGCGTAGGCGTGAATTTAGTGTTCAAACTGTTGGAAAAAGCGGCGAAAGTGATGGGAGATTATTGCGATATCGAAATTATCGAGGCTCACCATCGTCATAAAGTGGATGCGCCTTCCGGTACGGCCTTATCTATGGGCGAACATATCGCTAAAACCCTTGGTCGCGATTTAAAAACCCACGGCGTGTTCTGTCGCGAAGGAATAACCGGCGAGCGTAAACGTGATGAAATCGGTTTTTCCACTATTCGTGCGGCGGACGTAGTGGGAGAACACACGGTTTGGTTTGCAGATATCGGTGAGCGGGTGGAAATTGCGCATAAGGCTTCCAGTCGTATGACTTTCGCGAATGGTGCCGTGCGAGCGGCGAAATGGATTGCCGATAAAAAACAAGGTCTGTTTGATATGACGGACGTATTGGATTTAAATAATCTCTAACGAATCAAATAAAATGTTAAATGCTATTTAAATTTATAATGAGGTATGCTAAATTTATCTCGCTATTAAGGAAAATAGCGTAAAACGACACAAAGGAATGCCGGCGGTATTCCTTTTTTATTTGATTAGCAAACACAGAGAATTTATATGGAAAGTTCAACTCCTATCCCAAAAATTGAGGTGAAACTCAACTTTAAATGGCAGGGATTATTGATTGCCATTATTGTCGGTCTTGTCATTTGGGCGATTCCGACGCCTGAAGGATTAAGCTCCAGAGCCTGGGGAATGCTGGCGTTATTCGTCGCAACGATTGTTGCCATTATCGCCAAAGCCATGCCAATGGGCGCCGCTACTTTAGTGGCATTAGTCATTAGCGGATTAACCGGATTAACGCCGATTTCAGCCAAGCAGGGCGATGTCGGCATGTTATCCGGTTTTTCTAACGGCACCATTTGGTTAATCGGTATTGCCATGTTTTTATCCCGTGCGGTGATTAAAACCGGATTGGGTAAACGTATTGCATTATATTTCGTTGCTCGTTTCGGTAAAAAAATGATGGGCGTCGCTTACGGTATGGCGCTTGCCGATGTGGTTATCGGCCCTGGTATTCCGTCCGCTTCCGCACGCGGCGGCGGTATTATGTATCCGATTATGCAATCTATCGCCGATGCTTACGACTCCAAACCCGGCCCGACGGCAAGACGGGCGGGCGCATTTTTAGCCATTGCCGTTTCGCAAATCGATACCATTGTCTGTACCATGTTTTTAACCGCGATGGCGGGAAATCCGCTGATTGCGGAGCTGGCTCAATCGCAAGGCGTGACTATTTCATGGATGACATGGTTTTTGGGCGCTATTGTTCCGGGCATTGTCTGCTTGATTGCGTTGCCTTATTTTGTGTATCTCATTTACCCGCCGGAATTAAAAGATACGCCGAAAATGGCGGAAATGGCGCGTGAAGAGTTGAAAAATATGGGGCCGATGAGCCAAGCGGAATGGATTCTCGCGTTAGACTTTATTTTGTTGCTGTTTCTTTGGACGGTCGGAGATTTGGCTTTCCATATTTCGGCGACGGTTTCCGCTTTCATCGGTTTAGTGATTTTACTGTTAACCAATATTATGAGCTGGAAAAATATCGTATCGGAAACCACGGCGTGGGATACCATGTTCTGGTTTGCCGTATTGGTGATGATGGCGAATGCGCTCAATAAATACGGCGCGATTGCGTGGATTTCGAACCATATTTCTTCATCCGTCGGCTCGTTGGATTGGCCTATCGCTTTTTCCGTTTTAGTGCTGGTGTATTTTTACACCCGTTATTTCTTCGCTTCTGCGATGGCGCATATTTCCGCAATGTACCTGGCATTTGTAGCCGCCGCTATTGCGGTAGGCACGCCGCCGATGATCGCCGCAATCGGATTAGGTTACACATCAACCTTATCCATGAGTTTGACGCAATACGCGGGCGGCCCGGGACCGGCGTTATTCGGCTCCGGCTATAACACGACGGGCCAATGGTGGGGCGTGAGTTTTGTGGTTTCGCTGCTATCTTTGGCCATTTGGTTTGGCGTAGGCGGCGCTTGGATGAAAGTGCTCGGCTGGTGGTAAGACTATAACTCCAATTCCACATCGGATTCCAACTGACAGCAGCAGAGTAAAATCTCATCCGAATTCACAAAGGCAAGGGGCGTTTCTTTATAAGATACCTTGCCTTTTTTAATTTTGGTGCGACAGGAACCGCAATAACCCGAACGGCATTGATATTCATGCCGCACATTGTTCGCTTCCAGAGTTTCAAGCAGGGAAGTGCGATTGGAATGCGCAAGGATGAGATTCGTTTGCGTCAGATGAACGCTGTAGATTTTCATATGTTCTGAAAAACGACAAAGTGCGGTAAAAAAATTAAACGTTTTTTCACCGCACTTTTAAATTACAGATCGAAATCGCCGAAATCCTCGGCATCCACTTTTGAATCGATTTGTCCGACAAGATAAGAACTGACTTCCACTTCCTGCGGCGCCACCTGAACGTTGTCGGATACCAACCAGGCGTTAATCCACGGAATCGGGTTGGAACGCGCTTTAAACGGCAACGGCAGCCCCACCGCCTGCATACGAATGTTGGTGATGTATTCCACGTACTGCACCAAAATATCCTTATTTAACCCGATCATTGAGCCGTCTTTGAACAAATAATCCGCCCAGGCTTTTTCCTGTTCCGCCGCCGCAACGAACAAATCGTAGGCTTCCTGTTTGCATTCTTCCGCAATTTCCGCCATTTCCGGATCGTCCTGACCGGCCGCCATAATGTTCAAAATATGTTGTGTGCCGGTTAAATGTAAGGCTTCGTCGCGAGCGATAAATTTAATAATTTTCGCGTTGCCTTCCATTAACTGGCGTTCGGCAAAGGCGAAAGAGCAGGCGAATGACACATAGAAGCGAATGGCTTCTAATGCGTTGACGCTCATTAAGCACAGGTATAACCGTTTTTTCAGATGGCGCAGAGTGACAACGCATTCTTTGCCGTCCACCTGATAAACGCCTTCGCCGTATAAACCGTAAAGCTGGCTGTCGCGGATTAAATCGTCGTAATAAGCGGAAATGTCTTTCGCCCGTTTGATGATTTCTTTGTTGGTGACAATATCGTCAAAAACGATACTCGGATCATTCACAATGTTGCGGATGATGTGCGTGTAGGAGCGGCTGTGAATGGTTTCGCTGAATGTCCAGGTTTCGATCCAGGTTTCCAGTTCGGGAATGGACACCAACGGCAGCAACGCTACGTTCGGACTGCGTCCTTGAATGGAATCCAATAAGGTTTGATATTTTAAGTTACTGATAAAAATGTGTTTTTCATGTTCCGGTAAGGCGGCGTAATCGATGCGATCCTGTGACACATCCACTTCTTCCGGACGCCAAAAGAAGGACAGTTGTTTTTCAATCAGTTTTTCAAAGGTTTCGTATTTTTGTTGATCGTAGCGGGCGACGTTAACGTTTTGCCCGAAAAACATAGGTTCAAGAAGTTGATCGTTTTTATTTTGGGAGAAAGTTGTATATGCCATTGATTGCTACCTTAAATGGGGAAAAAATTGTCCGAGTATTTTACTTGAGTTTTAAGCAAATAGAAAGGCGAACGGACAATCCGTTCGCCAAAAAACTATCGAAAATTTGACCGCACTTTTATGCCGTCAGGCACGGGTTGCCGCTTTCATATCGCGCACAAATTGTGCCAGCTGCCGCAAACAGGTTTGATGGTCATCCAGATTTCTTTCAATAATTTTCACCGTCGCGGAGCCGGAAATCGCGCCGGCGGCGCCCAATTTCAAGGCGTCTTTAACCTGTTCCGGTTTGGCGATGCCGAATCCTTGCAGAATCGGCGCGGCGTGATGAGATTTTAACTGTTCTACCAAGCTGTCCAGATTCGCGGCGTGAGATTGATTTTCCGCGCTGGTTACGCCCGCACGGGAAACCAGATAGGTGTAACCTTCACAGCGCGCAGCCACGCCAGCGACGGTTTTTTCATCGGCATTCGGCGGACAGATGAAAACCGGTTGAATTCCGTGTTTTTTGGCGGCGGCAACATAATCTTCACAGGCAAGCAGCGGAATATCCGCTACCAAGACGGCGTCTACACCGACTTGCGAGCAAAGTTGATAGAATTTATCCAACGTTTGCGCATAAATTAAGTTGGCGCAAAGTAATAAGCTGATAGGAATTTCCGGATATTTTTCCCGCACTTTGGCCAGTAATTGAAAACTTCGCGCCGTGCTGCAACCGGCTTGTAATGCGCGATTGTTGGCGGCCTGAATAACCGGACCGTCCAACAGCGGATCGGAAAACGGAAAACCCAGTTCAAGGGCGTCGGCGCCGTTATCCGCCAAGGTGCAGATGATGTCGAAAGAGCGGTCGAAATCAGGGTCGCAAAGGGTGACGAACGGTACGAAACCGCCTTCGTTTTTAGCTTCTAACCGAGCAAATAAAGTATCGAAACGGGACATTACAGTTCTCCTTTGGCGCGTAAAATTTTGTCGACGGTAAAAATATCTTTATCGCCGCGACCGGATAAATTCACCACCAGCAATTGTTCTTTTTCGGGATTCGCTTTAATCATTTTTAACGCCTGAGCCAGGGCGTGGGCGCTTTCCAACGCCGGAATAATGCCTTCGTGTTTGGCTAATTCCTGAAATGCGGCAAGGGCTTCATCGTCGGTAATACTTGGATATTCCGCCCGTCCGATGGCATTCAGGTAAGCATGTTGAGGGCCGACGGACGGAAAATCCAATCCGGCGGAAATGCTATAGGATTCTTCAATTTGCCCGTCGTCGGTTTGCATAATCGGGGATTTCATACCGAAATAAATTCCGGTTTTACCGTGTCCCAACGGCGCGCCGTGTTCACCGGTTTCAATGCCTTTGCCCGCCGGTTCTACGCCGATTAGCCGTATGTTCGGCTCATCGATAAAATCCGTAAACATACCGATGGCGTTTGAACCGCCGCCCACCGCGGCAATTACCGCATCGGGCAAACGACCTTCGCTTTCCAGAATCTGGCGTTTGGTTTCTTCGCCAATCATTTTTTGAAATTCGCGCACAATGGTCGGGAAAGGGTGCGGACCTGCCGCCGTTCCCAGTAAATAGTGGGTGTTTTCGTAATTGGCGGACCAGTCGCGCATGGCTTCGCAGCATGCGTCTTTCAATGAACAGGAACCTTTTTCCACCGGTACGACTTCCGCACCCATCAAACGCATACGAAAGACGTTCGGCGATTGGCGTTCCACATCTTTTGCGCCCATATACACGCGGCAAGGAATATCCAGCATCGCGCAGGCCAGTGCGGTTGCGACACCGTGCTGACCGGCGCCGGTTTCTGCGATAATGCGCGTTTTTCCCATACGTTTGGCCAGTAAAATTTGGCCCAGAACCTGATTAGTTTTATGCGCGCCGCCATGCAGTAAATCTTCCCGTTTCAGATAAAGTTTGGTTTTTGTGCCTTTGGTGAGATTGCGGCAAAGCGTTAATGCCGTTGGGCGCCCTGCATAGTTTTTGAGCAGGTTTTGAAATTCCTGTTGAAAATCCGGATCGTCTTTGGCCTCTACAAAGGCTTTTTCCAGCTGTTGCAGTACGGGAACCAGAATTTCGGGTACATACATTCCGCCGAATTCGCCGAAATAGGGATTTAAAATCGTGTCTGACATAATCAATCCTTTCGTAAATTATTTATGTTGCTATACTAGTTAACTAGTACAAAAAAGTAAAGGGGTTTTTTGAGGAAATTTGTATGAAATAAAAGTGCGGTCAAAATTCATGAAGTTTTTTGACCGCACTTAAAAGCGAAATTAAACGAAATCAGATTTTACAAGCGCCGCCGGCACAACCGTCATCCATATCTTCCTGCGCGTCTTCCGCGCCGTCGCGGGTGTTTTGGTAATACAGGGTTTTCAAACCGTATTTGTAGGCGGTGAGTAAATCTTTCAGTAAGATTTTCATCGGCACTTTGCCGTCATCAAATCGTTGCGGATCATAATTGGTATTGGCGGAAATCGCTTGGTCGACGAATTTCTGCATGATTCCCACCAAATGCAAATAACCGTCCATGTTCGGCATGTCCCACAATAATTCGTAGTTTTCGCCGAGCGTTTCGTAATCCGGCACCACTTGTTTTAAAATGCCGTCTTTTGAGGCCTTGACGCTGATGTGTCCGCGCGGCGGCTCGATGCCGTTGGTGGCATTGGAAATTTGCGAAGAGGTTTCCGACGGCATTAACGCCGTTAGAGTTGAGTTGCGTAAACCGTATTTTTGAATATCCGCACGCAGGCTTTCCCAGTCGTAATGCAACGGTTCGTTGGTTAAACCGTCCACATCTTTTTTGTAAGTATCGATCGGCAGAATGCCTTGCGCATAACGGGTTTCGTGGAACAATTCGCATTTGCCTTGTTCTTTGGCTAGGTTCATGGATGCTTTCAGTAGATAATATTGAATCGCTTCAAAGGTGCGATGGGTTAACGCATTCGCGCTGCCGTTGGAATAACGCACGTTATTTTTCGCCAAATAATAAGCGTAGTTAATTACCCCGATACCCAGAGAACGACGGCCTAAAGAACTGCGGCGAGCGGCGGCGACAGGGTAGTCTTGATAATCCAATAACGCGTCTAAAGCGCGAACGGCTAAATCGGCAAGGTTATCCAATTCGTCCAGATTTTCCAGTTTGCCTAAGTTAAAGGCGGAAAGCGTACATAACGCGATTTCTCCTTGTTCGTCGTTAATATTTTGTAACGGTTTTGTCGGCAATGCGATTTCCAGGCATAAATTGGACTGGCGTACCGGTGCAACTGTCGGATCAAACGGCGAATGGGTGTTGGTGTGATCTACGTTGTGGATGTAAATACGGCCGGTTGAAGCGCGTTCCTGCATCAATAAAGAAAACAGCTCAATGGCTTTTACACTGCGTTTGCGAATCGCAGGATCCTGTTCGTATTGAACGTAAAGCCGTTCGAATTTTTCTTGATCGGCAAAAAAGGCTTCGTAAAGTCCCGGAACGTCGGAAGGGCTGAACAGCGTAATGTCACCGCCTTTAATCAGGCGTTGGTACATTAGTTTGTTAAGTTGAACGCCGTAATCCATGTGACGAACACGGTTGTCTTCCACACCGCGGTTATTTTTCAGGACTAGTAAACTTTCCACTTCCAAATGCCAAATCGGGTAGTAAACCGTCGCCGCACCACCGCGAACGCCGCCCTGAGAACAGGATTTTACGGCGGTTTGGAAATATTTGTAGAATGGAATACAGCCTGTATGGAAGGCTTCGCCGTTACGAATCGGGCTGCCCAGCGCGCGGATTTGCCCCGCGTTAATGCCGATGCCGGCCCGTTGAGAAACGTATTTTACGATAGCGGATGCGGTGGCATTGATGGAATCCAAACTGTCGCCGCATTCGATTAATACGCACGAACTGAACTGGCGTGTCGGCGTACGCACACCCGCCATAATCGGCGTCGGTAATGAAATTTTAAATGTGGATGTGGCGTCATAAAAGCGACGCACATAATCCAAACGAGTTGCTTTCGGATATTGGGAAAACAGGCTTGCCGCCACAAGTATGTACAAAAATTGTGCGGATTCATAAATTTCGCCGGTCACACGGTTTTGTACCAGATATTTTCCTTCCAGTTGTTTCGTGGCGGCATAAGAGAAATTCATATCGCGCCAGTGATCCAGGAAATCATTCATTTGATCCCATTCTTCGCGGCTGTAATCGGTGAGTAACGCTTGATCGTATTTGCCCATTTCCACCAGTTTTTTTACGTGATCGTACAAATGCGGCGGTTCAAACTGACCGAATGCTTTTTTACGCAAATGAAAAACGGAAAGGCGCGCGGCTAAATATTGATAATCCGGCGCGTCTTTGCTGATTAAATCGGCGGCGGATTTAATGATGGTTTCATGAATGTCGGCGGTACGGATACCCTCATAAAATTGGATGTGCGAACGTAATTCCACTTGAGAAACCGATACGTTATGCAAACCTTCGGCAGCCCAAGTAATAACGCGATGAAGTTTATCCAAATTTAAAGGTTCTTGTTTACCGTTACGCTTGGTGACCATCAATGTTTTATTCATAAAAATTACCTGCTAAACACAATATATAGATTAATTTTGAAATTGCGCTACAAGATAGTGGGTTAGGCGATAAATTTCAAGCGGTAAATTTTCGTATGAAATATTGACAGAAAATAACTTGTTATCAGTAAAGGAAAAATATTTTTTATTCATTATCTTTTTATAAAACGCAAAAGTGCGGTCAAAAAATGACATGTTTTTTGGTGCGAACCAAATTTTTTTGCGATCAAGATCAAAGTTTTAATACTCGATTCAGCATTTTAAAAAAGGGGGTGTTATACTCGAACGGGTTTTGGGTCTAATATTTAAGGATTGAATATGAAGTTAGATGAATTAGCGAAATTGGCGGGCGTTTCCCGCACAACCGCCAGTTATGTGGTGAACGGAAAAGCGAAACAATATCGGGTAAGCGAAAAAACCATTGAACGTGTGCAGGCGTTAGTTAAAAAATATGACTTTAAACCTAATCCGATGGCGGCGGGATTGCGTGCCGGACGGACAAATACGATCGGTTTGATTATTCCTGATTTTGAAAATATCAGCTACGCAAAAATTGCTAATTGTCTGGAAACGCGTTATCGCGAACAAGGGTATCAACTTCTTATGACTTGTTCAAATGATAAACCGGAAAACGAAATGCAATGCGCCAAGCAGCTTTTCATTCGACAGGTCGATGCGTTAATTGTGTCTACCAGTTTGTCTTCGGATTCGGATTTTTATCAGAAAACCGACGTGCCGGTGATTGGTTTTGATCGTCAGATTAATGCGGAAAATGTTGCTAATATTCATGCCGATGACGTACAGGACGCCAAGCGACTGGCGCTGGATTTTTTGAACCGGCAAGCCTATGGCCGCATTCTGTTTTTAGGGGCGTTACCGGAATTGTCGATGAGCCGGGAACGGGAACAAGGATTCTGCGAAGCGTTAAAAGAAAAAAATATTTCCATGAATTCGGTGGATTTCGTTTATGCGGCGGCATTTAATAAAACGGAATCCGCCGCGGCGTTTAAAGATTTTTTAGCCCAACACGACTTGCCGGATGCTATTTTCACTACATCGCTCACTCTGTTGCAAGGAGTTCTTGCTTCATTTGTTAATTCGCATCGTGCCATTCCTGAGCAATTGGTGATTGCGACTTTTGGTGAAAGTGAAATTTTAGGATTATTACGTAATCCGGTGATTGCCAGTGTGCAAAATTATGAAGCTATTGTGGATTCGTTACTTGCGTTGACGTTGAAGAAATTGCAGGAAAATAAAAGAACGCTTCCTTCGACAGATTCTTTGCGACGGGCATTGCATTATTATCATTGGTAGAATCAGCGGCGTATGGACAAATTATTAATTTAATCGGCGTATCTCACGACACGCCGTCGATTTTAAGTACGGAACTAACCGAAATGTTCCAATCCGTACTGATATAAAGCATTTTTCTTGTAACCGTATAGTTCCGCTACAATTGCCGCCGCTTTTTTTAGCGGTAATTCCCGGCTGATTAACTGCAGCGCTTTTAATGCCTGCCCGTCGAATTCAATATTTTCCGATTTTGGTTTTCCCTCAATAATCAGTACCATTTCGCCTTTGGTTCGATTGGGATCTTCACCGAGCCATTGACGTAACCGACTTATTATGTCCCCGGAAATAGTTTCCCAGGTTTTCGTAATTTCACGCGCCAATACGGCATAACGTTCCCCGCCGAATACAAATTCTACGTCTTCTAACGTTTCTAAAATGCGATGTGTGCTTTCATAGAAAATCAAGGTTCGGGATTCTTCCGCCAGGTTTTGTAGTTTATCTCGGCGCGCTTTCGATTTTGCCGGTAAAAAACCTTCAAAACAAAAACGATCCGAAGCAATGCCTGACGCGCATAATGCCGTAATTGCCGCGCAGGCGCCGGGTAACGGTACGACCCGGATACCGGCCTGCCGACATTGACGCACCACATGAAATCCGGGATCGCTGATTAACGGCGTGCCTGCGTCTGAAATCAAGGCAATGTGAACTCCTTGCTGTAATTTTTCCACCAATAACGCCGCTTTTTGTTGTTCGTTATGATCGTGTAAGGCAAAAAACGGTTTTTTTATACCGTAATGACTTAATAATAAACCGCTGTGGCGCGTATCTTCCGCCGCAATTAGGTCCACTTGGGCAAAAACGTCCAGTGCGCGCCGGGTAATATCTTGTAAATTCCCGATAGGGGTGGCGACAATATATAAAATCCCTGATGAATTATGCATTTTCTCTCTTCTTTTATTTGATTTTAATCGGTGGGCGAAGTAAGATCCGAGTAATTTTTACGACTGACGGAGTTATTATGTCTATTCTATTACAAGGCGCGAAATTTAAGAAACGTTTAATGCCGCTTTTATTTCCGATGATGCTGGCCGGCTGTACAAATTTCTTCGGTAGCAGCTTTACTAACGTTTTAAAAAACGACGCCAATGCCAGTTCCGATTTTTATATGAATAAAATCGAACAAACTCAGGAAATTGAAGACAAACAGACTTATACATTGTTAGCCGCCCGCGTCATGGTGACTGAAAATAAGGTACCTCAGGCCGAAGCGTTATTAGCCGAGTTAAAAGATTTGACACCGGAACAACAGCTGGATAAATCAATCGTTGAGGCCCATATTTCAGCGATTAAAAATAAAAATTCACTTGCCGCCGAGCAGTTGAAAGCCATTGATTTGACCAAGCTTAGTGCGTCACAAAAATCCCGTTATTATGAAGTGGCGGCGCGCATAGCGGAAAATAAACGTGAAATTATTGAAGCCGTAAAAGCCCGTATTCAGAAAGATTACAATTTAACCGACGTTCAAAGAAAACAGGAAAATATTGACCGCACTTGGGCGTTATTGCGTTCCGCCAATAAAGGTACGATTAACAATACGTCCGCCGAGGGTAACGTAGCGTTAGCGGGTTGGTTGGCTTTAGCAAAAGCATATAACGATAACATGAGTCAACCGGCGCAATTAAACAAAGCTTTAGAAGACTGGAAAGCGTCTTATCCGAATCATAGCGCCGCTTATATGTTGCCGACCGAACTTAGAAGCGTATCGAATTTCCAACAAACTCAATTAAACAAAGTAACTTTATTGTTGCCGTTAAGCGGTGACGCCAGTTTAATTGGTAGTACGGTTAAAGCCGGGTTTGACGATTCGCGCGGCGCTGATACCAGCATGCAGGTAGAGACTATCGATACTATCGCAACACCGATACAGGATGCCTTGTCTCAAGCTAAACAAGGAGGCTCGTCCGCAATCGTCGGTCCGTTATTAAAACCTAATGTGGATGCGGTTATTAACAATGCTAGTGCGGTGCAAGGTATGGACGTATTGGCATTAAATTCGACTCATAACAGCCGTGCGATTAACCAAATGTGCTATTACGGTTTATCACCGGAAGACGAAGCGGAATCCGCAGCGGATAAAATGTGGAACGATAATATTCGCGAACCGTTAGTGCTGGTTCCTCAGTCTGATCTGGGACAGCGTACGGCTTCCGCCTTTAATGTACGCTGGCAACAACTTGCTGCGACGGATGCCAATATCGTGTTCTTCAGATCAACCGATGACGTTTCCGTTGCTTTACAAAGTGGGGCGACTCAAGCGGCAAAAGCCGTATATGTGGTCGCTACAGACAGTGAATTGGTGGACATTAAATCAACCATTGATAATGCCAACAAAGGTTTGCAGATTTATGCCAGCTCGCGTAGCAATACATCCAACAGTACGCCGGAATATCGTTTACAAATGAACGGTGTAAAATTTAGCGACATTCCGTTCTTTAAAGAATCGGATTCAAGTCAATATCAAAAAATCTTACAAGCCACCAATGGTGATTATAGTCTGATGCGTTTGTATGCAATGGGTGCGGATGCTTGGTTGTTAATCAACAAATTCAATGAATTACGTCAAGTTCCGGGGTATTCCGTCAGCGGTTTAACCGGTACCTTGAGTGCAGGCCCGAACTGCAATATCGAACGTAGCATGACGTGGTATCAATACCAGGATGGCAACGTTGTACCGTTAAATTAATCAGATGTTTAAAACTACCCGTGAAAAAGGGGCGAGCTTTGAGCAACAAGCTCGCCTTTTTTTAGAACAACAAGGTTTGCGTTTTATTGCTGCCAATCAGCATTTTAAATGTGGCGAATTAGATCTTATTATGGCTGACGGCGAAACCTATGTCTTTGTGGAAGTCCGTCAGCGTAAAAGCGCATTATTCGGTTCCGCCGTGGAAAGCGTGGATTGGCGCAAACAGCAAAAATGGTTAGATGCCGCCAGTATGTGGTTGGCTCAACTGAATTTGAGTCTGGAAGATGCCGATTGTCGTTTCGATTTGGTTGCTTTCGGTCGCACTGTCGCCGATATTGAATGGATTCCCAATTTTTTAGATTAATATCATGTTAGAAAAAATTAAGGCGTTGTACGCCGATAGTATTCAAACGCAAATTTCCGCCTCTGACGCTTTACCGGTTTCAATTCAAAAAGCCGTCAATTTACTGGTTTCTTCTTTATTGCGCGGGAATAAAATTATTGTGTGCGGACATGGACGATCTTATGCCAATGCGCAGCTCTTAGTCGCCAATCTGCTTAATCGTTATGAAATGGAACGCCCGAGTTTTCCTTCGGTATTATTGAGTTTGGATAGTGCGGTCGGTTCCGCCATCGTTTTGGATAACCAGCTTACCACTCTTTATCAGCGTCAATTTAATGCCGTAGCCCAACAAGGCGATGTGCTGGTTGTGCTTTCACCTGACGGCAATGAAGACGTTATTTTAGATGTGATGGATTGTGCCTCGGCCAAAGATGTGGCAATTATCGCGCTAACCAGTATGAATAACGGTTATTTTCAGGGATTGTTAAGCGAAAACGATGTGGAAATTCAAGTACCGGCACAAAAAGAAAGCCGGATTCTGGAAAGTCATCTTTTCATTATTAATGCGTTATGCGAGTTAATTGATTATTCATTATTTAATCAAAATTAACCGAAAATTGACCGCACTTGAAATTTGGGGTATTCGTCCCTATTTAGCAACTAATCATTTTAAAATTTGCAGATTACTTTATGGGAAGAAAACGTTCGGCGAGTTCGAGCCGTTGGTTAAACGAACATTTTAAAGATCCTTTTGTCCAAAAAGCGCATAAACAAAAACTGCGTTCACGAGCTTACTTTAAACTGGATGAAATTCAACATACGGATCGTTTGTTCAAACCGGGGATGACGGTGGTTGATCTTGGCGCCGCACCGGGCGGCTGGTCGCAATATGCCGTTACTCAAATAGGTTCAAAAGGAAAGATTATTGCCTGCGATATTTTAGAAATGGATCCGATTGTGGGCGTGGATTTTCTGCAAGGTGATTTTCGCGATGAAAACGTGCTTGCCGCTTTGCTGGAACGTGTTGGTGAAGCAAAAGTCGATGTCGTGATGTCAGACATGGCCCCAAACTTCAGCGGCATGCCTTCGGTAGATATTCCGCGAGCTATGTATTTAGTCGAATTGGCTTTGGATATGTGTAAACAGGTTCTCGCCGAGAACGGCAGTTTTGTGGTAAAAGTTTTTCAGGGGGAAGGATTTGATGAATATTTGCGTGAAATCCGCTCTCTGTTTAAAGTTGTAAAAGTGCGGAAACCGGAAGCGTCCCGCGGACGTTCCCGAGAAGTCTATATAGTGGCAACAGGTTATAAATATTAATTATTACATTGATTATTTTATTCCTTGCCTAAATTCGTGTAAGCTATTAACAAATTTTTAACTAACTATATGGGGTAAAACCTTGAACGATATGGTCAAAAACCTTGTCCTGTGGGTTGTTGTCGCCGTGATTATGATGACAGCATACCAAGGATTTAACTCGGATTCGAGTAATCGGATTGATTACACGACATTTATGACGGATGTGGAAAACCAGCAGGTTTCCCAAACCAAATTTAATGAAATCGGTGAAATTTTTGTTACCAAAAAAGACGGTTCCAAATATACCACCGTATTACCGACACCGTTAGAAGATCGTCAATTGCTCAACGATTTATTAAAACAAAAAGTAAAAGTAGACGGCGCATTACCTGAACAACGCGGTTTCTTGTCACAGTTGTTTATTTCCTGGTTCCCGATGTTGTTCCTTGTCGGGGTATGGTTCTTCTTTATGCGTCAAATGCAGGGCGGTGGCGGCAAAGCAATGAGCTTTGGGAAAAGCCGTGCAAAAATGTTAACCAAGGACCAAATTAAAGTTACTTTTGCTGATGTTGCCGGTTGCGATGAAGCAAAAGAGGAAGTAGGCGAAATTGTTGAATTTTTACGGGATCCGGGTAAATTTCAGAAATTGGGCGGTAAAATTCCGAAAGGTATTTTAATGGTCGGTCCTCCGGGAACGGGTAAAACCTTAATTGCCAAAGCGATTGCCGGTGAAGCTAAAGTGCCGTTTTTCACGATTTCCGGTTCAGATTTTGTTGAAATGTTCGTCGGTGTAGGGGCTTCCCGTGTACGCGATATGTTCGAACAGGCCAAGAAAAATGCACCTTGTTTAATTTTTATCGATGAAATCGATGCCGTCGGTCGTCAACGGGGAGCCGGTTTAGGCGGCGGACATGATGAGCGTGAACAAACTTTAAACCAAATGCTGGTTGAAATGGACGGTTTTGAAGGTAAAGAAGGCGTTATTGTGATTGCGGCGACCAACCGTCCGGACGTTTTAGATCCTGCATTAACGCGCCCGGGGCGTTTTGACCGTCAGGTGACCGTGGGTTTGCCGGATGTACGCGGCCGCGAACAAATTTTAAAAGTGCACATGCGTAAAGTACCGATTGGCGATGATGTCGATGCTATGACATTAGCGCGCGGCACGCCGGGTTATTCCGGTGCGGATTTGGCGAACCTGGTGAACGAAGCCGCATTATTTGCGGCACGTACAAATAAACGTGTCGTTACCATGCTGGAATTTGAAAAAGCCAAAGATAAAATCAACATGGGACCTGAACGTCGTTCAATGATTATGACGGACAAGCAAAAAGAAAGTACGGCGTATCATGAAGCGGGCCACGCTATTGTAGGTTATCTCGTACCGGAACATGATCCGGTGCATAAAGTCACGATTATTCCGCGCGGACGAGCTTTAGGCGTAACTTTCTTTTTACCGGAAGGTGACCAAATCAGTATCAGCCAAAAGCAACTGGAAAGTAAGCTTTCGACTTTGTATGCGGGTCGCCTGGCGGAAGAATTAATTTACGGTGAAGAAAATATTTCCACCGGTGCGTCAAATGACATTAAAGTGGCAACCAATATCGCACGTAATATGGTGACTCAGTGGGGCTTCTCCGACAAGCTTGGTCCGATTCTTTATGCCGAAGATGAAGGCGAGGTGTTTTTAGGTCGTTCCATGGCAAAAGCCAAACACATGTCCGATGAAACCGCGCATGTGATTGACGAAGAAGTCCGCGCCGTGGTGACGCGCAACTATGAACGCGCAAGACAGCTGTTAATTGATAATATGGATATTCTTCATGCGATGAAAGATGCGCTGGTGAAGTATGAAACCATCGAAGAAGATCAGATTAAACAATTAATGAACCGTAAACCGGTTACGCCGCCGGAGGGTTGGAACGAATCTTCTCGCAATCCTCACGCGACCGAAGCGGAAACGGAAGATCATAATGCTGAAAGTGCGGTCAAAAAAAGCGATGAATTTGAGAATTCGGATTCAGACAACAAATCGGCATAAATAAGAAATGACAGGATAAATCAGAAAGGGAGTGAAAGCTCCCTTCTTTTTCGCTATAATCACGCCGATTTTATAATTGAAAAGAATTTAGGATTATTTATGATATTAACAACTAAACAAAAACAATACCTGAAAGGCCTGGCGCATCATTTGAATCCGGTCGTCATGCTGGGTGGCAACGGGTTAACGGAAGGCGTGTTGGCGGAAATCGACAATGCGTTAAATCACCACGAATTAATTAAAGTGAAAGTGGCGGGCACGGATCGCGATACAAAACAGTTGATTATTAATGCGATTGTACGTGAGACTCATGCGGCAGAGGTGCAAACTATCGGGCATGTTCTGGTGCTTTATCGTCCGAGTGATGAACCTAAAATTCTATTGCCTCGTAAATAATTCAATTCATATAAATCAAAACGGCGAGTATTTTTACTCGCCGTTTTGATTAAATATAATTCACCTCAATAATATCGAATTCTACCGTACCGCCCGGGGTTACAATGTTCACCGTATCGTCCACCTCCTTTCCGACCAAACCGCGTGCAATGGGGGAATTCACCGAAATTAAACCGGCTTTGATATCGGCTTCATCATCGCCGACGATTCGGTAAGTTACTTCCTCATCCGTATCCACATTCACTAATACTACGGTGGAACCGAAAATGACTTTGCCGTTATTGGGTATTTTGGTGACATCGATAATTTGACTGTTTGACAGTTTACTTTCGATTTCCTGAATACGACCTTCACAAAAACCTTGTTGTTCGCGAGCGGCGTGGTATTCGGCATTTTCTTTTAAATCGCCGTGTTCGCGGGCCTCGGCGATAGCTTTAATAATTTCAGGACGACGAGTATTCTTCAAAAAGTTCAATTCTTCACGTAATTGTTCCGCACCGCGGACAGTCATGGGAATTTGTTTCATTGCGATTTCTTTCCTTTTTAAGGTAAAACAAAACCACGACATTGCATGACAATGCCGCAGTAGATCAAAATAATAAGATGAAATTGAGAAAATTTATTTACTCAATTTGATTCGGGGTCTATTATTGTTCGCCTGAAAAAAAATAGCAACAGTCTCCTTTTTGAATATGTTTGGTTTTACAAAAAAATTTCTTATTTCAACACTCTTCTTTATCGGTACGGCCTCAGCCCAAGTGGATGTGAAAGCGTTAAGCAAGGAACTGCCGCAGGGCGCCAGTTTAGGATTCGTGGCTAAGAATTTGCACAGCGGCGAAATTATTGCGGATTACAACGCATCGACCTTTATGTTGCCCGCAAGCACTCAAAAGACCTTCACCGCCTTGGCGGCGAAGCTGGTTTTGGGCGACCAATTCCAATTCACCACCAGTTTACTTAGCAACAGCGAAGTTCAAAACGGTGCTTTGACAGGCGATTTAATTGTGAAATTTACCGGTGATCCGGATTTAACCACAGGGCAACTTTACAATCTATTAGCTCAACTGAAAAAACACAATATCGATAAAATTAATGGCGATTTGATTTTGGATACTTCGGTATTTGCCAGCCACGATCGCGGTTCCGGTTGGATCTGGAACGATTTGGTCATGTGTTTTAATTCTCCGCCTGCCGCTGCGAATTTGGATAACAACTGCTTTTACGTGGATTTAGATGCAAATCAGCCTGTGGGTGAGAATGTTAAATTCAATGTGCCGTCGCAGTATCCGATTCAGGTATTCGGACAGGTTAAAGTGGTCAATGCCAACGAAGCGCCTTATTGCCAGCTGGACGCTGTCGTGCATGATAATAACCGTTATCAGATAAAAGGCTGTATTGCCCGCCAAAGTAAACCGTTCGGGCTGAGTTTTGCGGTGCAAGATCCGGATGCTTATGCTGCCGCAATCGTGCAACGTCAATTGAAACAACTCGGTATTCAGTTTTCCGGACAGGTAAAAATACCGCACCAGCCGCAAACCGGTACGGTTTTGGCGCAACATCTGTCTAAACCTTTACCGGATTTGTTGAAAAAAATGATGAAGAAATCCGATAACCAAATTGCGGATGCGTTATTTCGTACCGCAGCGTATGAAACTTTTAAACGTCCGGCCTCTTTCCAATTAGGCGCCATGGCGTTGAAACGCGTGTTATCCGGTCAGGCAGGTATTAATTTCGGTCATTCCATTGTGGCGGACGGTTCCGGTTTATCCCGTCACAATCTGATTGATCCCAATACGATGCTGCAGGCTTTAGAATATATGGCAAAAAACGAGGATAAGTTGCATTTGCTGGAAACGTTTCCTATTGCCGGCGTAGACGGAACAATCAGCGGGCGCGGCGGTCTCATTCAGGCGCCGTTAGTCAAAAACGTGCTGGCGAAAACCGGTTCGTTGAAAGGCGTGTATAATCTGGCGGGATTTATGACCAATGCACGGGGTGAGAAAATTGCTTTTGTTCAGTTTATTAACGGTTATTCTACCGGCGAATTGGAAAATAAAACCAAACGCGCACCACTCGTCAGTTTTGAGAACAAACTTTACAACGCGCTTTACGCCGAATAACCGATAACGCTGAAATAGCGGCGTCACCGATAAAAGTGCGGTCGATTTTGACCGCATTTTTTTATTGTTTATTTATCTGGGTCAACGGTAATAGATATCCCGACGTTCCCGTTCTTCCCGATCGGAGCGACGTTCGGCTTTATGCACTTGCTCATTTGCCCGACGTCTTGCCTCCGCGGCGCGTCGTTCCGGGCCGTAGTAATCTCTGCGGGAATCTCTGTCTCGCGGATCATAATCTCTGTCATAACGCGCCCGTTCATGATATCCGTCACCATAATAACCGCCGTCTATGATACAGGCGGTTAACGACAAGGTTAAAACCGAAAGTGCGGTCAAAAAAAGTAATTTTTTCATAATGTTACCCCTGAAATAAAAATCATGTAGGCGAAAAACTTTCCTCCTACGTTGCTATTAGACTAAAAAGAATTTAAAAAATTCTGAAGCGGTTTTTATAACGGAATAGCAGTGAAAAATACCAATAAAATCGGCGGCGCAATATTGGTGACGAAACCAAAACTAATGGCCAACGGCACCACCTCTAATCCGCCCGAACGCTGAATGACGGGCAGAGTACAATCTAACGCGGTTGCGCCCGCCAACCCCACTGCGGTAGAACGGTAATGATACATAAAAAAAGGAATCATAAAGAGGCTGAAAATTTCCCGGCTGAGATCGTTAAAAAAAGCGATACTGCCGAAAATCGGCCCCCAAGCATCGTTGATCACTACGCTCGACAAGGAATACCAGCCTAAGCCCGAGGAAATGGCCAGTCCCTGCGTAATTGGCAGTTGCAACCAGAATGCGGCGATCACACCGCCGCATAAAGACGTGGCAATCATAATGACGCCGGTGTAAATGCCTCGTTTATTGAACAGCACTTCCTTTAATGAAATTCCGTTATTGCGTAATTGAATGCCGACGAAAAAAATGAGCAATACGAGCACATAAGTGCCGGCTCCTAAGGGCAGGACAAAAACGGTTTTCCCAAAAAATCCCGTTATAAAACCGATGATCACCATGGTGCACAGTTTGGCGCTGTCCATCAGTAATTTCCAACGGGGCGGCAAGTTGCCGCCTAAATGTTTTAACGGTGCGGGCCGGCATTTATCGTAAGCGAGTAATCCGACAATGTTACAAAGAATAATATTGAACGAAAAGACTAATGCCGACCAGCCGATAACGGGCAGTTTTTGCATCACGTCATCCAGCTGTCCGAGGGATACCCCCATTACAAACAGAATAATATAGAGTAAAATCATGACGAGACGATTTATCGTTTGCAAAAACGGTCTGTTGTCGGATTTTATCAAATAACCTAAAATCATCGGCACAAGCACGATCAATAAACCTTCAAACATGGCGGAATTCCCTGTGAATTACGTTCGGAAAAGAAGGTAGTATAGCAGGAAAATTATGTATTTACGTCAATGTGATCTCGTTGGTTTCCGAGGCATTAACCGACTTTCCATTCATCTGCGCCCGCACATGGTTCTCATCGGGGAAAACGCTTGGGGGAAATCCAGTTTATTAGCGGCATTAAGCTTAATTTTGAACAATAAAAATCAGCTTTACCGCTTCACGCCGGAAGATTTTCATCACGAAGAAAATACGCCTGCCATCACACTTTTATTTACTTTCAGCGAGCGGGACATTAAAGAAAATACGGATGATAAAAATCATTTGTTTCAAAAGGTTTTTGTTCCTCATGAAGACGGATTCGATCGTATTTATTTTCGGGTGGCGGGCGAAATGGTGCAAAATCAAGTGATCACCACCTATTCTTTTTTAGATGAAAGCGGCGAACCGATTTCTCTTAACAATGCGGAAGAAGTGGCGTTATCTCTGATTTGCCGTCATCCGATTTATCGTTTTCGCGACGCCCGTCTAAATCCGACGCGGAATCTGTTGAATCCGCAAACTATGCGGGCAAGATATGAATCGGAAGATCTTCAGTTCCAGGCGGTGGGATTAGTGTTGCAACATTATTTTATGTCTTCGTGTCAAAACGATGCATTGGCGCAAAAAATGTTGTTGGAACCGACCGCACTTTGGGACGAATTAAAACTGTTGTGCCAACGGCTAAAACAGGATGAAACCCGGGAGTTACGCACTCGCCTGGTGGAGTTTCTGCAAACCCTGTTTGTCGGCGAAAAGCCGGTGCAAATGAGTAAACATCATCGTCCGGTGTTATTGTTTGAAGATCCCGAAGCTCGTTTGCATCCGCGCATGATCGCCATTTTATGGGAATTAATGCAATATTTGCCGATTCAACGCATCACCACTACCAATTCGGTAGAACTGGTATCGCAGGCGGAATTACAGAATATTTGCCGCCTGGTGCGTTATACGGATCGCACTAAATCTTATCAGTTGTACCGCCACGATTTGGGTAAAGAAGATTTGCGCCGGTTAACTTTTCATATTCATCATAACCGCAGCCTGGCGTTGTTTTCGCGCACCTGGATTTTAGTGGAAGGGGAAACGGAAGTGTGGATTCTGACGGAATTGGCTAAATTGCTGGACATCAATTTGAGTATGGAAGGTATCCGCATTGTAGAATTCGCTCAGTCGGGATTACGCCCGCTGATCAAGTACGCCAAAGCCATGGGTATCGAATGGTATGTGCTGACGGACGGCGACGATGCGGGGCGAAAATATAGCGAAGTCGCCCACAGTTTGTTGGAAGAAGATGAAATGACCTCGCAGCGCATCACCACGTTGCCTAAACTGGATATCGAGCATTTCTTTTATACCGAAGGGTTTGAAAACGTGTTTATCCGATTGGCCCGTTGGGAACAACAAGGACGTTATCTGCCGATGCGGAAAATTATTCAGCGCGCCATTCAGCGCACATCCAAACCGGATCTCGCCATTGCCTTATCGGCGGAAATAGAGAAACGCGGCAGCCAGTCCGTTCCGTTATTATTCAAACGGTTATTTTCCAAAGTGCTGAATTTAACGCGAACTCAATAATTATTTGTTCATTTATACAGTTTATTATGCTAAAGTGCGGTCAAAAATCTTAACGTTTTTTGACCGCACTTTTATGTTTAACCCATCGTTTCAGCGCAAAATTATTCACATTGATATGGACTGTTTTTATGCCGCCGTAGAAATGCGGGAAGATCCGTCCTTAATCGGCAAACCCGTTGCCGTCGGCGGCCACAGCCGTCAACGGGGCGTATTAACGACCTGCAATTACGAAGCCCGAAAATTCGGTTGCCGCAGTGCCATGCCCACCGCACAGGCGATAAAACTGTGCCCGAATTTGATTGTGCTGCCCGTGCGCATGGCGTTGTATAAACAAGTATCACAACAAATTCACCAAATTTTTCATCGTTATACCGAAATTATCGAACCGCTTTCCCTGGATGAAGCTTATCTGGATGTGACGGATTGCGAAAAATGTTCGGGTTCCGCCACCTGGATTGCACGGGAAATCCGTCAGGCGATTTTTGATGAATTACATCTGACGGCCTCCGCGGGTATTGCTCCGTTGAAATTTCTGGCAAAAATTGCCTCCGATCAGAACAAACCTAACGGACAGTTTGTGATTAAGCCGGAAAACGTGGCGGAGTTTGTCCGCACTTTACCGTTGTCTAAAATTCCCGGCGTGGGAAAGGTGACATCGGAGTTGTTGTCGGAAATGGGATTACAAACCTGTGAAGATGTTCAGCGCGCCGGCTTGCCGATTTTATTAAATCGATTCGGAAAAATAGGAAAACGGATTTGGGATTTCAGCCGCGGTATTGACGATCGAGAGATTCAATCTCATCGCGAGCGAAAATCCGTGGGTGTGGAAAGAACCCTGTCACAAAATATTTTTACGCCGGAACAAGGGCTGGCGATCCTTGATAGTCTCTATCCCGAGCTCATGCGGCGCATGTTACGGGCGAAGCCGGATATTCCTTTATCGCGTTACCGAAAAATGGGGGTGAAACTGAAATTTGACGATTTTCAGGTTACCACGTTGGAGAAAAGTGCGGTGGAATTTCGGCAAGAAACTTTTGCCGATTTATTAAACCGAATATGGCTGCGCAGTCAAGGACGAAGCGTTCGATTGGTCGGATTACATGTCACTGTCCCCGAAGAGGGGAAGAGCAGACAAATGAGTTTATGGTAGAATGCCGGCAAAATCAGTTGCCATCATGGAGCGAAATTATGCAACAGAATTCGGAAACCCATACGCTGGACGATATTATTGCGATTTTTAACGGTTGCTTTGAAAAGGAATTTAATACCAAACTGGTAAAAGGCGGCGATGAACCGATTTACATTCCGGCGGAACATAAAACTCCGGGTTATGATGTGTTGCCTTACCATACCATTTATTTTGCCCGCGGCTTTTACAGCAGTGCCTTGCATGAGATTTCTCACTGGCTGGTGGCCGGTGCGGAACGCCGCAAATTAGAGGATTTCGGCTATTGGTATGAACCGGACGGGCGCTCGCCGGAACGGCAGCGGGAATTTGAAAAAGTGGAAGTCAAACCGCAGGCTATCGAATGGATATTGGCAACCGCCGCCAATTTCCGTTATTTCGCCAGTGCGGATAATTTGAACGGCAACCCCGGCGATATTGCGCCTTTCAAACAAGCGGTTTATGCCCAGGTTAAAACCTACGCGGAAAAAGGGCTGCCGCAACGGGCGGAGAAATTGCGTCGTGCATTGAGCGAATTTTATGGCACGGAAGACGGCATTAATTTAGCGAAATTCGACATCTCCCGCATTTAGCTCACGACTATAAATTCAACGGAAAAATCAGGATTGAAAAAGCATATGAAAAAATTAACATTGGCGCTGTCGGCAGTAATTGCTTTGACTGCGATTTGGACGGGCGGCGCTTGGTACACCGGAAAAGTTGCCGAAGCGGAATTTCAATCTCAAATGCAGCGGGCGAATACGGAAATCGCTAAAGCATTGTCGGCAAATGATGTGCGGATTCAGGTGAAAATGGATAATGTTCGTTTTCAGCGCGGCTGGTTTGCTTCCGAAGTCAGTTACGATATGGTGGTCGAGTTGCCCGACGAAAAAGTATCGGTGCCGTTTAACGGCGCGCTTTACCACGGTCCGTTACCGTTAAATCAAATTAAACGGTTCGATTTTGCACCGGCAATTTTTTCGGCGGAACTGGAAATCGCCCGCAATGACGTAACCAAAGATTGGTTTGCCTCGGAACAATCGCCGCTCAAGAATGCCTTTACGCTCAGCTACGGACAGCGTTTAAAAGGAAAAACCGAGGCCAATCTGCATGACGCTAAACTGGGAGAAGGCGAATATTTCACCTTAAATTTATCCGGTCGATATGAACTGGATAAAAACGGTAATAACAGCAAGGCTAATATCGAGATTAAAGAATTTACCCGGAAAGGTATCAAGCCTAACGCCACGCCGGAAGATGTGGCGGAATACATTATTCAGCTGAAAAATGCAGAGTTGGCGGTGGAAACCGGAGAGCGTTCCGCGGGGTTGCCGAATGTGTTCGATTTGAATTACCAATTCAAGGCGGACGAAATCCATCTGTCGGGACAAACGCAGCAGGATGAAGGCGTGCCGATCACCGTTAAAAATGCAAAATTCGATTTTTTTGCGAAAGTGAAGGATTCCGTGGTGGATTACCGCATCGACAATAATGCGGATTCTTTGCATTATGACGAAATTAATCTGGGAAAATTAATCAATCATTGGGAATTCAATCATCTTGATGCGAAAGCCATGAATACGCTTATCAGCGAAGCGCAAGCCTATCCGGACAAAACCTTATCGCCGGTGGCGGAGACGGCTTTATCCACCATAATCAAACATCAGCCTCAGTTGAAAATCGATCCGATGTTGCTGATACGCGAACAAAGCAATTTGGAAATGAAAGCGAATGTAGCGTTGGCGGAAATTGATTTGACGCATTTGTCGCAAAGTAATGTGCTCGGCATTTTTAGTGCGTTGAACTGGACGGTTGACGTAAACAAAGCGGCGTTGAAAGATTTGTTATCCGCTATCGCACAGAAACAAGATAATTTGCCGAAAAACGAGGCGGATAAGCAAGCGGACGCCTTGCTGAGCGATTTCATCATGCAGGCGAAAAATAATAATTTCCTGACGGAAGATGAAACCTCGCTGAAACTGGTGTTGAATCTGGAAAAAGACGGATTGCATTTTAACGGCACGAAATTATCGGAAAAAGAAGTGCAAATGCTTTTATTTGCATTGATGATGAATTTGGAACAGTAATCGCGCATGCGAGTAGCCTGTTTATGGGTAAAGTGCGGTCAAAAAACTCAAGGATTTTTGACCGCACTTTTCATTTTCGGCATTCGATGAAAGTTTGAAAAGTACGCCTGAAATTCGCGTAAGGTGAAAAAACATAATATGTAAGTCCGCCGCACAGTTACATATCTTTTCGCTTGCATGATTTATGTAAATACTATAATATTCGTCCGATTTTGCTTGTATCGAACAAGCCGCAAAGACTTCTGCTTAGCAGATAAATACGGTAAAACTTACTAGAAGGAATATGGCTATTAAACCTGTAAAACGTGTTCAGACAAATCGCGCTCATCGTCTTAATGATGAAATTCGCGGCGTAAAAGAGATTCGCTTAACGGATGAAAATGGTGAACAAATTGGTATCGTGTCAATTCAAGACGCGTTGAATCGCGCGGAAGAAGCTGAGTTAGACTTAGTGGAAATCAGTCCGAATGCCGAACCGCCGGTCTGCCGTATTATGAACTATGGTAAGTTTATTTACGAAAAAGAAAAAGCCGCAAAAGAGCAGAAGAAAAAACAAAAAGTCGTGCAAGTGAAGGAAATTAAATTCCGTCCGGGCACGGATGAAGGCGATTACCAGGTCAAACTTCGCAGTATTTTCCGTTTCCTGGAAGACGGCGATAAGGTTAAAATCACGGTGCGTTTCCGTGGTCGCGAAATGGCGCATCAGGATATCGGTTTAGACGTGTTGGAACGCGTAAAACAGGATACGTCCGAAATCGCCATGGTTGAATCCGCACCGGGCAAATTGGAAGGTCGCCAAGCCGTTATGGTTATTGCACCGAAGAAAAAATAAGATTCCCTTGCATAAGACGGACGAATTCTGTAAAATTCGTCCGTTTTTTCATATCGGAAAAACAAAAGTGATCAACAGGCCCAATTTCGCAGCCTGATTCGCTTTTACGGCATTTATGCCAACATGAGAGATGAGCAGCGCTTCAAAGTAAAAGTGCGGTCAAAAATCACCGCGTTTTTCGCCTGATTATCAAGTTTTCACAAACAATGCGGAGTTTTTAAACAATGCCTAAAATTAAAACTGTACGTGGCGCCGCTAAGCGTTTCAAAAAAACAGCTTCCGGCGGTTTCAAACGTAAACAATCTCACTTACGTCATATTCTGACTAAGAAAACCACTAAACGTAAACGTCACTTACGTCATAAATCCATGGTTGCAAAAGCGGATAACGTTTTAGTCGTTGCTTGCTTGCCATACGTATAAACCTTAGCGGTTTATCGAAGTTTAAACCGACGTACGTCAAGTGAATTTTAGTTATTAATAGATAGTAGGAGATTAAATAATGGCTCGTGTAAAACGTGGTGTTATTGCAAGAGCACGTCATAAGAAAGTTCTTAAGGCTGCTAAAGGTTATTATGGTGCACGTTCACGCGTTTATCGCGTTGCGTTCCAGGCGGTGATTAAAGCCGGTCAATACGCTTATCGCGACCGTCGTCAACGTAAACGTCAATTCCGTCAATTATGGATTGCGCGTATCAACGCTGCGGCACGTCAAAACGGTTTGTCTTACAGCAAATTCATCAACGGCTTGAAAAAAGCGTCTGTTGAAATCGATCGTAAGATTCTTGCTGACATCGCTGTGTTCGATAAAGTTGCATTTGCAGCTTTAGTTGAAAAAGCAAAATCTGCTCTTTAATTGTTAAAGAATAGAGAAATTAGGACGCTAAAAAGCGTCCTTTTTTATGCGGAACACATAATTTTTGTGATCTACTTTGCATTTTTAACCTTTGCCGATTGCCAAAGTAAGCGAAATCTTAGATGATTGAACCGACATGAAGAACAAGGCGAAAGCCTTGCAGTGTTGTAATTAGACCAAGAGAGGTATCGTATGGAAATTGGTGTGGTTAAATGGTTTAATAATGCGAAAGGTTTCGGCTTTATTAATGCGGAAGGTAGCGATGAGGACATTTTCGCCCATTTTTCCGTGATAGAAATGGATGGCTATCGTTCTTTAAAAGCGGGGCAAAAAGTAAATTTTGAGGTGATTCGCGGCGATAAAGGTTCACATGCGACTAAAATTATTCCTATTGTCGAATAATTAATAACTTCGCCCCAATGAATTAAAAGTTCGTTTAATCAGAAAAATATCAAAGTGCGGTGGATTTTCGGCATGTTTTTTTAGTGAGGGTGGCAGGGCACAGAAAAATGGTATGGCAGATAAAATAGTTGTTAATTTGCCGGAAACCTTGCCTGCCGCATTCCAAAAACTGTTAAAAAACCAGCGTACTTTTGCTTTCTGATTCATTCTTCCGGCTCAATCATTTCTTTCATTTCCGTCTGAATACGGCTGATAATATCAGTGGGCAGTACGACATGGCGACTTTCGGCCAAACCTTGGGCGATATGGCTGTGCAGGTAAACGGCACTGCAAACGGCTTGTCGGTAATGGTGCGGGAACTGTGCGATGAATCCCGCCAGCATGCCGGCCAAAGTGTCGCCCATACCGCCGGTTGCCATGGCGGGCGTGCCGACGTTAATGCGTTGAGGTTCGCTGCCGGCAAGATAAAGTTCGGTGCCGTGTTTTTTCAGGACAACATCAATCCCCAGTCGCTTGACTGCAGTTTGATTGCTAATTTCCGTTTGTTGCAAAGGCGCCAGGCCGGATAATCGTTCCCATTCTTTTTGATGCGGTGTCGCCAATGTTTTCAATGCAGTCGGTGATTGAGGATTTCGGGCGAAAAGCGTGATGGCGTCGCCGTCTAAAATCAATTTCTGATGATCGGCGATATTAATCAAAACGGTTTGCAACAGTCGGACCGATATTGTTTCCAGCCCCAACCCGCAGCCAATCAGAATGACATCCGCACCTTTGATTTTACTTATCAGCAAATCGTTATTTTCCCAGTTCAGCACCATGGCTTCAGGCAGCCGGCAGTGAAGAGCGGTGTGGTTGACTTCATCTGTCGCCACCGTGGTCAGCCCGGCGCCGGAACAAACCGCCGCCTGAGCCGCCAGCATAATCGCTCCGCCCATATTGCGATTGCCGCCGATTAACAGCAGGCGGCCGTAGTCGCCTTTATGCGAGATCGCTTTGCGTGGCGGAAGCCGGTGGGCGAGCTCGTTAAATGTCAGCATTTTCATTATTTTTTCCTTACGAAAAGTGTTGAACGAGGGAAGCGGACGATTATCTTTTTCATCAATAAATTTCTGATATTTCAATCGATTACATTTGCAGCAAGACAACTTTCCAACGACCGCGACATGTAAAAGTGCGGTCGATTTTTTCAACGTTTTTTGCAGGATTTCATTGAAACATATTTGCTTTTTCAAGGATTGTCGAACGGTTTGGCGACCTATTCAAAGCAATGGCGATATTCCAGCAATTGAGCTTTGGTTAAACTGAAAACGCCAACGCCGCCGTTTGTTAATTCCAGCCAGTTAAACGGCACTTCCGGATATTGCTCCATGAGATGAACCATGCTGTTTCCCACTTCGCAGACCAATACGCCGTCATCCGTTAGGTAATCGGCGGCTTGTGCCAGAATTCTTTTGGTGATGTCCAGCCCGTCCGCGCCGGAACCCAACGCTAATTCAGGTTCGTGATGAAATTCTTCCGGCATATCGCTTAAATCTTCCAAATCTACATAAGGCGGGTTGGTGACGATTAAATCGTATTGATCCTGCGGCAGGTTTTCAAATAAATCCGATTGTAACGGAAAGACGCGGTTGAGCATATTGTGACGTTCAATATTAATTTCCGCCACGTTCAACGCATCAAAAGACAAATCCACCGCATCCACTTCGGCTTGCGGAAAAACATCGGCACAGGCGATGGCGATACAACCGCTGCCCGTACACAAATCCAGAATGCGTTTCGGCACATGAGATAACAAACCGTTAAAATGCGATTGAATCAACGCGCTGATTGGCGAGCGAGGAATAATAACGCGTTCATCTACGTAAAATTCCAATCCGCAAAACCACGCGCTGTTAACCAGATAGGCCACCGGAATGCGCTTGGCTAACCGTTCGGCGACCAAGCCGACGATCAGCTGCTTTTCCGACGGTGTTAAATTGGTATCAAACAGTTCGTTAGGCAAATCCATCGGTAGATTCAGGCCTGCAAGTACCAGTTGTAAACTTTCATCCCAAGCGTTGTCCTGTCCGTGCCCGTAATAAATGTCGGAGCGGTTAAAATTGCTGTATGTCCAGCGCAGATAATCCTTCAACGTATGCAGATTAGCCGGCACATCGTCCGCTTCGATTAAATCCAGTAAATCTTGGTTAAATGTTTCCATCGGTGGTCACCTTGTGAGTAAAATTCAGAGGGATTATATGCTAAAATCCGTTTCGGATTCCACCAAAGAGGAAAAGAATGTTAAAGGAAGAGGATATCGCCCTGTTCAGAGAAAATATTCGGGGCACTAAAAAATTTAAACAGAATACTTTTGTGACGTCGCGCAAGGTTAATACGAAGAAAAAATCCGAAGTGCGGGAAATCAGAGAAAAGCAGGATACGCTTTTTTATTTTTCTGACGAATATGAACCGCTGTTAGACGAAGAAAGTGCGGTCAAATATTTGCGAGAAAATGAAGATAGTTATTTATTGAAACAGTTGCGTCGCGGTGATTTTTCGCCGGAGCTGTTTTTGGATTTGCACGGATTGACGCGCGAACAGGCGAAGCAAGAGCTTGCCGCATTATTGCAGGCATGCGTGGATGAACATGTTTATTGTGCGAGTATTATGACGGGATACGGCACCTTTACCCTGAAAAAACAAATTCCGCGCTGGCTGGTGCAACATCCTCGGGTACGTGCATTGCACCAGGCACCGAAAGAATGGGGCGGCGATGCGGCGATTTTAATTTTAGTCGAGGTTTAATCGTATAAACTCGGCGCGGTTTTATCGGGACGCGTTTTAAACCGACGATGAAGCCACATATATTGTTCAACGCCTTTCATAATTTCTTTTTCCACGAGCTGATTCATTCTGAGCGCCACATCATGCGGATCAGCTAAATCCGAAAAATCCACGGCCGGTGAAATGCTGACGGTATAGCCGGAGCCGTCCGCATTACGCAAAGGGGCGAAAGGAACTACTTTGGCATTGGGTACCGCATGAAGTAAAAAGTAGGAACCCGTAGTGGTAGCTGCGTCGGGCACAGCGAAAAACGGTACGAAAACGGCATTCTTACGACCGTAATCGTGATCCGGCGCGTACCAAATGGTTTCGCCGCGTTTTAGGGCTTTCACCATTCCGCGCAAGTCTTTGCGATCCAGCATATCTTTATTGGAACGTAGCCGTCCCCAAACCTGCAACCAGTTAAACAGCGGATTATCATTAGGACGATATACGCCGATTCCCTGATGGTGAATCCCTACGATTCGCGCCCCTAATTCCAGCGTTAAAAAATGTACGCCGACAAATATAATTCCGTTATTTCCTTGATTTTTAAGGTGTTCCAAGCCTTCGATTTTTGACCATTTACGTATACGGCGATCCGACCAAAACCACGCCATGCCGGTTTCGATAATGGCCATTCCCACGGAATTCAGATTTTCCTGCAGAATTTGTTCGCGTTGTTGTAGCGGCATATCGGGAAACGCCAGTTCAAGATTGCGCCGCGCTATTTTAGCCCGCCGTTTTCCCACTTTGAGTTTTGAAAATAACCAACCAAGCCCCAATCCGATTTTACGCAGAATCGGGTAAGGCAGACAGAGAATCAGCCAAAACAGTCCCACGGCAAGCCAGAATCCCCAGTGTTTTGGGAGCAGATAGGATTTTTCGAATTGTGGTAGATGATTTTTCGTCATAATCGATTAAATTTCACTTAATGACGGCTGTCCGTGAATTTATGGAACATCCGGGCCGTAACACAAATGGAAGAAAAGTGCGGTTAGTTTAACGTAAATTTTACTAAATTTTAAGCCAAAGCCTTTCCGCCTGTGTTAAAATCGCGCGTAAATTTTTGAAAAACAAAAAAGGATTCGAAAATGGCGCAGTATTCAGCACAATTTCCGCATGCAAAAGTTTTGGTGTTAGGCGATGTTATGCTTGATCGTTACTGGTTTGGTGCGACCGACCGGATTTCACCGGAAGCGCCGGTGCCGGTGGTGCGCGTGAAAGCAAACGAAGAACGGGCGGGAGGCGCCGCCAACGTTGCGATGAATATCGCTTCTTTAAATGTGCCGGTACGGTTGCTCGGTTTAACCGGAAACGATGAGGCGGGCGACGCATTAACCGCCTTGCTTGAAAATCAGAAAATTCATTGTGATTTCGTGAAACTGGATTCCCATCCGACAATTACCAAGCTGCGCATTTTATCTCGTCATCAGCAACTGTTGCGCCTTGATTTTGAAGAGAATTTTAATAATGTACATAGCGATCATCTGCTTGTTAAATTGAAAAGTGCGGTCAAAAATATCGGTGCTTTGATATTGTCGGATTACGGCAAAGGTACACTGAACGATGTGCAGCATATGATTCAAATTGCCCGTCAGGCAAATGTTCCGGTGTTGATTGATCCGAAAGGTACGGATTTCGAACGTTATCGCGGCGCGACCTTATTAACGCCGAATATGTCGGAATTTGAAGCGGTGGCGGGAACATGTCAATCCGATGAGGACATCGTAAAAAAAGGCTTAAAAATGATTGCCGATTACGATTTAACGGCGTTATTAGTCACCCGTTCGGAAAAAGGCATGACCTTGCTGCGTCCGAATCAACCGGCTTTCCATTTGCCGACCGAAGCAAAAGAAGTCTATGACGTGACGGGCGCGGGCGATACCGTGATTTCCGTGCTGGCAACGGCGCTGGCGGACGGTCGTTCTTTCGAAGAAGCCTGTTATTTGGCGAATGTGGCGGCCGGTATCGTGGTGGGCAAATTGGGTACCTCTACGGTTTCTACCGTCGAATTGGAAAATGCGATTCACGGGCGTACCGCCACCGGTTTCGGTATTATGTCGGAAGCCGAGTTGAAAAGTGCGGTCAAATTAGCGAAAGATCGCGGCGAAAAGGTTGTGATGACCAACGGTTGTTTCGATATTTTACATCCGGGACATGTTTCTTATTTGGAAAATGCCCGTAAGTTAGGCGATCGTTTAATTGTGGCAGTGAATACCGACGCGTCGGTGAAACGTTTGAAAGGCGAAACCCGCCCGATTAACGATTTGGCAAGTCGCATGGCGGTATTGGCGGGATTATCTTCCGTGGACTGGCTGGTTCCCTTTGATGAAGATACGCCACAACGGTTAATCGCGGAAATTTTGCCGGATTTATTGGTAAAAGGCGGGGATTATAAACCGGAAGAAATTGCCGGTTCCAAAGAAGTTTGGGCAAACGGCGGCGACGTATTGGTACTGAATTTTGAAAACGGTTGTTCAACCAGTAATGTGATTAAAAAAATTCAGAAATTGAAAGATTAACTGTGAAAAAGCCCGATATTTAATTTCCAGGCCTTTTCACGGGAGCAACATAGAAAAAGGCAAGATTTTCATCTTGCCTTTATTTTTTAGACATTCCGTATTTTAGAATTTCGGCGAATAATAACCGCCCATTGAACTATAAATCGCGTTTTCGTTCTGAATGACGCTATATTTAGCGTTCAGAATGGATATTTGCGAGGTTTTTTCCGTATTCGCCGCATTTAACCATTCGCGTAATTCGGATACGCCCGCGTTATAACGGTTTTGATAATATTGCGTGATACGTTTATCGTAATCATATTTTCGCTGTAAATTCGAGAAGTTTTGTACCGCTTGATTGTAGGCGAAATAATTGGTATCCACTTCGTTTAACGCAGTAGTGATACCTTGTTCGTAATTTACCCGCGCGGTCTCGTAAGCAGCTTCCGAAATTTTAACGTTCCATCTTACGTGATTCCAATCCAGGAACGGCAAGCTGATTCCCAATGTTCCCGCTGCGGTCGGATTATCAAAGGCGTTGCTGACTTTGTTGTTGCTTGAAGACATAGAACCGCCGAGCGAAACGGTCGGGAACCAGGATTTCTGCATAGCTTTGGCGTCTTTAAACGCGCTGCTCAAACGGAACAAATAACCTTTCACGTCCGGACGATTGGCGATAGTAGATACCGGCACGTTTAAATTCACAGTGGTGGTTTTAACATCCAGAATATGAGGGAAATTGATGTTCAACGGCGCATTCGGTTTTAAATTTAATAAATTGCGTAATGTTTGTTCCGCCGTTTTACGCTGCGTTTGATAGGAAATTAAATTATTACGCGCGGTTAAGACAGCTTGTTGCGCCTGATCCGTGCTGGCGCGATCTTCTACGCCCTGATTCAAACGGTTTTGCATAATGCTGTTAATGCGTCCGTAATAATCAATGCTGTCGTTTGTAGCGGCGATGGCGTCATTCAGATAAGCAATCTGGTAATAAGTCACAACCACGGAATTAATCAGCGATAAACGGGTGGCTTCCAAATCCTGTTGGGTCGCTTTGTAAGTCCATTCGCCCGCGTCCGCCGCATCCGCCAAACGACGCCATAAATCCAGCGTATAACTCACATTTAAAGAACCGCCGTGGCTGATGGTGGAATTCGCGCCGGTGTCTGTTCGGCGGGAAGCGGAAGAGGAGGTGGAACCGCTGAAACTCGGGACTAAATCCGCACCCAATAAATTCGCCTGATAAAGTGCGGAATTCACGGAAATCGCCGCTTTCGCCAAGTCTTTATTGTTTAACAATGCCTGTTCTACCACGCGGTTTAATTGTGCGTCATTGTAGAGCGACCACCAGTTTTCTTTAATATTGTATTGATTGGTAATCTCTTCGTATTGTTTGTAATCGTCTTGGCTTGCTTGGTAGCTGTCATTGATATTGGCGCAGCCGACCAACGCCGTTGAAAGGAGAACGCTGAAAGCAATTTTATTCAGTTTTAACATGGATATTTCCTTATAAAAGTGGGAAAGTGCGGTCAAAAATTAGCGAGTTTTTTGACCGCACTTCAGGCAATCTGTTTATTAATGAACGTTCGTTCAGTCGTGGCGTATTGTAACAGAATTTTTTCATTTTGCTACTATTCACGCGCTAAAGCCGTAATCGGATCGAGTTGAGCGGCTTTTTTCGCCGGCATATAACCGAATACGACACCGATTAAGGTCGAGAACAACACCGCCGCTACAATGGAAAACGTGGAAAACGACATAGTGAAATCCGTCATAAAGATATTGAATAAGCTACCGATAATGAGAGAAAGCAAAATGCCGGATACGCCGCCGATCATACAAATCAGTACGGCTTCGATTAGAAACTGCTGCAAAATATTGCTTTTACGCGCTCCGATGGCCATACGTACGCCGATTTCCTTGGTGCGTTCTGTCACCGACACCAACATGATATTCATCACCCCGATGCCGCCGACAATAAGGGAAATAAAGGCGATGGAGGAAATCAGTAATTTCATGGTGCCGGTGGTGCTTTCAATCGTCTGTTTAATCGTATCGCTGTTCATAATGAAAAAGTCTTTCTTGCCGTGGCGGACAATCAGGTAATCGGTCAGACTTTTTTCAGCGACGGTTGTGTTGACGTTATCCGCAATTTTCACGGTGATAGAACCGATTTTTGTTCCCCCTGTCACTTTATTCATTACCGTCGTATAAGGCGCGTAAATATTTAGCGAGCTGCTTGCCTGACTCATTTGACGATCCGTCACAACACCGATAATTCGGAAAGGGCGTTTGGCAAACATGACAATTTTGCCCAAGGGATTTTCATTCGGAAAAATCGATTTTTTTGAGCTTTCGTCCAACAAAGCGACTTGCGCGTTTTCATTGATTTCTTGTTGAGTAATGGAACGTCCCATCACAAGTTTCATGCCTTCCACATCGAAATATTGCTCGCCGATACCACGCAGGTTAGTGGAGGTGAAAGATTGATTGCCGTAAATCAATAAACCGGTGGAGGAACTGTTCGGCGTGACACTTATCACATAACTTTGTTTAGCCAATGCATTGGCGTCGTTTACCGTTAAATTCTGCATTTGATCCGCCCGCCGATCGCCAAATCCCGTCCCGTTAAAAATGGTCATGGTGTTTGTACCTAAGCCGCTGATATTAGACAGAATTTTTTGTTGCGAACCGTTTCCTAACGCTACGACGGACACCACCGAGGTGATCCCGATAATGATGCCCAGCATGGTCAGCAAGGAACGCATTTTGTGAGCGATAATGGCGCTCACCGACATCCGAAACGCTTCAATCAGCTGATCTTTACTGAAACCGAAGCGGGATTTAGAAATTTTAATATTTTCGACCGCACTTTTTACCGACGATTTCTGGTTGTCGCCGATAATTTCGCCGTCTTTAATTTCAATGACGCGATTGGCGCTCGCCGCAATGTGGCGGTCGTGAGTAACCATAATAATGGTATGGCCTTCGTCATGCAGTTGACGCAAAATCTGCATCACGTTTTCGCCGCTGGCAGAATCCAATGCGCCGGTGGGTTCGTCCGCAAGAATAATTTCACCGCCGTTCATTAGCGCGCGGGCAATACTGACACGCTGCTGCTGACCGCCCGAAAGCTGGCTCGGTTTGTTTTGTTCTTTGCCGTCTAATCCGAGTTTTTCTAGCAATTCTTCCGCATGAGATAGACGTTCGGCTTGAGATTTTCCGGCGTAAATCGCAGGTAAAGCCACGTTTTCCTGGGCCGTGAGGGCGGACAGCAGGTTATAACGCTGGAAAATGAAGCCGAATTTCTGGCTGCGCAAATCGGAAAGCTGATCGGCGGTCAGTTCCACGGTTTCTTTACCGTCGATTTTATAAGAACCGCTGGTTGCCGTGTCCAAACAGCCGATAATGTTCATCAGAGTGGATTTTCCGGAACCGGATTGTCCGATAATCGCGACAAAATCGCCTTTTTCAATGCTAAGAGAAATGTTTTTCAAAATATGAACACGATTTTCGCCTTCACCGAAATAGCGATTAAGGTCTTTTATTTCGATAATATTCATAAAATTTTCACCGCACTTTGAGTTGCGTTAGAACATACGCGGACCGCGATTCATTGTGCCGACTTTTTCACCGGCGGCGACTTGTGACACGATCACTTTTTCACCTTCGTTTAAACCGGATTTAATTTCCGTTTGAAAATCATTTTGCACGCCGATCGTCACTTCGCGTTCTTCCGCTTGATTTTTGTCATTCAAAATATTCACGAAATATTTCTTGTCACGCTTCTGCAATGCCATATTGGAGACAAGCAACACGTTTTGGACATTTGCAATTTTTATCGTATTTTCCGTGGTCATGCCAATGCGTAAGACGCCGTCGGTGTTATCCACTTCCATGTTGGCATAATAATAAACCGCCGATGTTGAAGAGGACGATGACGAACTGCTGCCTGAGCTTGAACTTGAAGAGGTTGAACTGGCGTCCGTGCTGTCTGTGGTTGCGGGATCAATACTGTTGATTGTCGCGTGGTATTTGGTTGAGCTGTCGGACAAAATAGTAAATTCCACTTCCTGCCCCGCTTTGACTTTAGTAATGTCGCCTTCCGAAATTTCAGGTTTGATTAACATTTTTTGCAAGTCCGCCACGGTGACGATGGTTGGTGTGGTTTGATTGGCGTTGACCGTTTGCCCTTCGGAAATCGGGGTCGAAATTACCGTTCCGTCGATAGGCGAGGTAATTTTAGTATAACCCACATTGGTTTCCGCCGTGTTTACCTCGATTTCCGCTTGTTTGATGGATTCTTTTAACGCGTCGATTTCGGCAATCGCGGCGTCCAGCGTATTTTTGGCGCTGTTCACGTCATCCAAAGAAGCGGCTTGTAATTTGTACAGTTTCGATAAACGGTTATAGCTCGATTGCGCCACGGTGTAAGCGGTTTGTTTCGCTTTTAACTGCGCCTGATAACTCGCCAGTGCCGCTTTGGCCGTATTTAAGCTGTTCACCTGAGTGGTGGAATCAATATCGGCGATCATATCGCCCTTTTTCACTTCCTGACCCAATTTCACATACAGTTTGGTAATTTTACCGGAAACCTGCGCACCGACATCCACTTCATTCGAGCTTTCAATCGATCCCGATGCTACAACGGATTTTTCTATATTGCCGCGCTGAACGTCTTCGGTAAGAAAAGTCGGACCGTTTTCTCCGCCGGACATAAAAAAGTACGCACCGCTTGCAATAACGACGAGTAAAATTGCGATGATTAAGTTTTTTTTCTTCATGATTATTTCCAATATATCCGTAAAACTCGGGCAGAGTATAAAAATAAAAACTTAAGAGATTCTTAAGCATTGGCGGCTAAATCGTTTTTATGACCATTATTCCGAAGGATTGTTCGGAGAATATGAAAAGTGCGGTAAATTTTAGCATAGTTTTTTCCGGAATATACGTGATATTTTTTTGATTTCATTGGGCTTTCTCAGCATAATGAACGGACATTCAGGGAGTGACGATGAAAATATTGGCAATATTATCGGCGGCTTTATACGCCTCAAGTGCGGTCGCTTTTTCCGTTATTTTGGATACGGGCCACACCGAAAAACATTACGGTGCCGTCAGTCCGTTCAATAAGACGGAATTCAGCTATAACCAAGCCATGGTGACGACGCTACAACGTCACATTTTAGCTCGGAAGCTTGATGTCGAACTGGTGCCGAATACGCAGCCGGATTTAACTTTGCAACAGCGCACGCTTTACGGAAACAAAACGGATTTGTTCGTCTCCATCCATCATGATTCGTTTCCGCCGGAATTGAATGCGCAACGTGAAAATTTGTCCGGCTTTTCGATTTTTGTGTCGCAAAAAAATCCGAATTATCCGCAAAGCCTGAATTGCGCAAGAGCGGTGGCGACGCGGCTAATTCAAGCGGGCGAGCGCCGTTCCCGTTATCATGAATCGGATATTGAAGGCGAACGAAAAACCTTGCTTGATGAACGCGGCGTCTATCGTTACGATGAGTTGGCGGTATTGAAAAACGCCCGTTCGCCCGCCATCCTGATTGAAATCGGCGTGATTGCCAATCCGTCGGAAGCGAAACGGTTGGAACGGACGGCGGTTAAAGGGCAAATCGCAAAAGCGATCAGCCTTGGCATTGCCGATTGTGTAAAAACTCATTAAAAATCGCCCGCACTTTAAATTCTGCCGTAAAACCTGTAGAATACGCGGCATTTCAACGACCTATTTTTTATTACCAAGAAACAGTTATGCCAACAGAAAATATCACATTAGCAAATGCGGCGGGAAAAGAGGCGACTCCAACCAATTTTATCCGCCAGATTATTGACGAAGATCTTGCCAGCGGCAAACATCATAACGTTTACACCCGTTTCCCGCCGGAACCGAACGGTTATCTGCATATCGGACACGCGAAATCAATCTGTTTGAACTTTGGGGTCGCGCAAGATTATCACGGCAAATGTAATCTGCGTTTTGACGACACCAATCCGGTTAAAGAAGATGTGGAATATGTGGATTCCATCAAACGGGATGTGGAATGGCTTGGATTTGAATGGGAAGGCAAACCGCGTTATGCCTCGGATTATTTTGATCAGCTTTACGGTTATGCCATTGAATTAATCAAAAAAGGTTTGGCTTATGTAGACGAGCTTTCGCCGGATGAAATCCGTGAATATCGCGGCACTTTAACCGAGCCGGGAAAAAACAGCCCTTATCGCGAACGTAGCGTAGAAGATAATTTGGCATTATTCGAAAAAATGCGTAACGGCGAATTTGCGGAAGGCAAAGCCTGTTTACGGGCGAAAATCGATATGGCGTCGCCGTTTATGGTGATGCGTGATCCGGTGCTTTATCGGGTAAAATTTGCCAGCCATCATCAAACCGGCGATAAATGGTGCATTTATCCGCTGTATGATTTTACCCACTGCATTTCGGACGCCATTGAGCGGATTACCCATTCGCTTTGTACGCTGGAATTCCAGGATAATCGCCGTTTGTACGATTGGGTGCTGGAACATATTTCTATCGAACGTCCGTTACCGCATCAGTATGAATTTTCACGTTTGAACCTGGAAGGCACATTGACATCCAAACGTAAGTTATTGAAACTGGTGGAAGAAGGCGTGGTTGACGGTTGGGATGATCCGCGCATGCCGACTATTTCCGGCTTACGCCGTCGCGGTTATACGCCGGCGTCGTTGCGTGAATTCTGCCGTCGTATCGGCGTGACCAAGCAGGATAACGTGGTGGAATTCAGTGCGCTGGAAAGCTGTATTCGCGACGATTTAAACACGCACGCGCCGCGCGCCATGGCGGTGATTAATCCGTTAAAAATCGTGATCGAAAATCTTGAAGCGCCGGAAACGCTGACGATGCCTAATCACCCGAATCGTGAAGAAATGGGAACCCGTCAGGTCCAGTTAACGAAAGAACTTTACATCGATCAGTCGGATTTCCGCGAAGAAGCGAACAAACAGTATAAACGTTTGGTGTTGGGCAAAGAAGTTCGCCTGCGCAACGCGTATATCATCAAAGCGGAACGGGTCGAAAAAGATGCGGAAGGTAACGTCATTTGCGTATATTGTAGTTATGATCCGGAAACCCTCGGTAAAAATCCGGCCGACGGGCGCAAAGTGAAAGGCGTGATTCAGTGGGTTTCCGCCACGGATTCTCTGCCGGCGGAATTCCGCCAATATTCCCGTTTATTCACCATGGCGAATCCGGGCGCGGAAGAGGACATTATCGCCGCAATTAACCCGCAATCATTGGTGGTGAAACAGGGATTTGTGGAAAAAAGCGTGGCGAACGCCGAGCCCGAAAAAGCGTACCAATTCGAACGGGAGGGTTATTATTGCGCGGACAGCAAAGACAGCCGTCCGGGACATTTGGTGTTCAACCTGACCGTTAGTTTAAAAGAGGGGTTTTAAGATGAAAAAAATGATTTTGTTAGTGGTGACGGCTGCATTTATTGCCGCTTGTTCGCAACCGAAAGATATTTATATCAACGGTTCGGAAGGTTCCCATTCCGGCTTAAAATATAACAAAGCCGATAAGTCCTTTGACTTAAACCGTTAATAAATATGGAAAAAGTGCGGTCGAAAAACATCAAGTTTTTTGACCGCACTTTGTTTTATCTCAAATTTAATTTGTTCCGAACATATCATGCAGCAAAAAATAAACGTAGAGCCGGAATTCTGGAAACATAAGTCTCTGCAGGAGATGAACGAGGCGGAATGGGAAGCCTTGTGCGACGGTTGCGGAAAATGTTGTTACCGCAAGTTTATCGAAGGTCGCGGCAAACGGAAAAAACTTTATTACACCCGAATTGCCTGCAATTTGCTGGATCTGAAAAGCGGTCGCTGCAGCGATTATGCCAATCGTTTTAAACTCGAACGGGATTGTACCAAGCTGACTAAAAAGAACCTGCCGGATTTCGGTTGGTTGCCGGCAACCTGCGCTTACCGCTTACTTTATGAAGGCAAACCTTTATTCGATTGGCATCCTTTAATTTCCAACGATGAACGCTCGGTAGAACGAGCGGGAATGTTGATTGAAAACGGCATTCACGAAGAAGATGTGATTGACTGGTTTGAATTTGTGATTGATGAAGATCACAAAACTGCCTAAAAACCATTGTATTTATCGGTTGCTTGGTTAAAATGTGATTAATTCGTTTTTACGGGGCAACGCTATGATGATTTCTCAACAGCAAAAAAATCTGGCGGAACAAGCGGGAATTGCCGTTTCTCACTATTCCATTGATGGGGAATTGATTTATGCTTCGCCTGAAACGATTAATTATTTCACCGCACTTTTGCAGCCGGCTAAAAAATCGTCGCAAGTTAAAACGGATGGCGTTTGGGTTGCCACGGAAAACACCGATTTTGAGGTGGATTTAACCCGATTTTTCTCCGAGCTTCCGGTCAAGTTAAATTATCAGCTTTTTGACGAACATCATTTCTGCGTACGGGAAGCCGAAGTTGTTCAGGGTGCGACAACGCTTTCCTTTTCCGCGCTGGCCGCCGGTTATTACTGGCTTCATCTGATTGGCGCGGAGCAATCTCTGCGAATTTGTCTATTAATTTCTCCGCCTCAAGTTTATCAACCGCTTCATTTACAAACCGACAAAGTTCGGGGAATTTCCGTTCAGCTTTACAGTTTACATTCCGAACGAAATTGGGGCGTAGGCGATTTCGCCGATTTACGTTATCTGATTGAAAGTGCGGTCAAATTTGGCGCAGATTTTGTAGGGATTAATCCGTTGCATCAGCTTTATACGGCGGTGCCGGAATTTACAAATCTTCAAGTTTTAACGGACGATATTCTTCAACAGAAATATGACGACCGAGTAGAGGATAAACAGGCTTTATTGGACACTTTGTACCGTGACGGTTATTTGCCGCCGAATTATGAGGGCGATGAACGATCATTTAAACAAAATGATTCATCGGTATCTGGCGGAAGGAGAAAGCCGCTTAATCGGGGTTCAATGAGAAAATTTAATTGGGCAGGAAGTTTCCTTTAATTTAGCGGGGACATCGAAAGAATATCCGAACTGGCGCAGGAAGCTTGCCGTTCCCTTAGAACAGATTTTCACTGATGATCGGATTCGGCGTTTGCTTTCCGTTATTCATCGTAACAGACAATCAAAATAGAGAACATTATTATGACAATATTCGTAACACAAGACACCATTAACGCCTTTTTTGACGGGCGTCACGCCGATCCGTTCGCCGTATTGGGTATGCACGAAACCGATAACGGTATTGAAGTCCGCGCCTTATTGCCGGATGCCGGACAAGTTGTTGTAATTGATAAAGAAACCCAGGATGAAGTCTGCGAATTATCTCGCATTGACGAACGGGGATTTTTCGCCGGCGTTATGCCGCAACGGGACAGTTTTTTTAATTATCAGTTGCAGGTATCCTGGGGAAAAGATGTCCTTCGGATTGAAGATCCGTACCGTTTTCATCCGATGATTCAGGAACTGGATAACTGGTTATTGGCGGAAGGTTCACATTTACGTCCTTATGAAGTGTTGGGCGCGCATTTTATGGAATGCGACCGCGTATCCGGCGTGAATTTCCGTTTGTGGGCGCCGAACGCCAAACGGGTTTCCGTGGTGGGCGATTTTAATTATTGGGACGGTCGCCGTCATCCGATGCGTTTCCATCAGGCCAGCGGCGTATGGGAGCTGTTTATTCCGAAAGTGGCGCTGGGCGATTTGTATAAATTCGAGTTGCTGGACAGCAATAACCGTTTGCGTTTGAAATCGGATCCTTATGCTTTTGCGGCGCAGCTTCGCCCGGATACCGCTTCACAAGTCAGCGGACTGCCTGAAATTCAACAGGAAATGACGGAAGCCCGACGTAAAGCCAATCAGGTTGATCAGCCGATTTCCATTTATGAAGTTCACCTCGGTTCATGGCGTCGTAATTTGGCCAATAATTTCTGGTTAACTTATGATGAAATTGCCGACGAACTGATTCCTTATGTGAAAGAAATGGGCTTTACTCATATTGAATTGTTGCCGATTTCCGAATTTCCGTTCGACGGTTCATGGGGATATCAGCCAATCGGATTATATGCGCCGACCAGCCGTTTCGGTACGCCGGAAGCCTTTAAACGCTTTATTGATAAAGCGCATGCCGCCGGAATTAACGTCATTCTCGACTGGGTGCCTGGACATTTCCCGAGCGATACGCACGGTTTGGCGACGTTTGACGGCACGGCATTATACGAGCATGCGGATCCGAGAGAAGGCTATCATCAGGACTGGAACACGTTAATTTATAATTACGGACGCAATGAAGTAAAAAATTATTTGTCCGGAAACGCACTTTATTGGGTGGAACGGTTCGGATTGGACGGTATTCGGGTGGATGCGGTGGCATCAATGATTTACCGCGACTACAGTCGTCGAGACGGCGAATGGATTCCGAATCAATACGGCGGACGGGAAAATCTGGAAGCCATCGAATTCTTAAAACATACCAACTATATTTTAGGAACCGAACATCCCGGCGTGATGAATGTCGCGGAAGAATCCACCGCATTTGCAGGCGTGACGCTACCGCCGGAAAACGGCGGTTTAGGTTTCAATTTCAAATGGAACATGGGCTGGATGAATGATACGTTATCCTACATGAAACTGGATCCGATTTATCGTCAATACAACCACGACAAACTGACTTTCGGTATGTTGTATCAATACAGCGAAAATTTTGTGCTACCGTTATCACATGATGAAGTGGTACACGGAAAATGTTCGCTGCTGGATAAAATGCCGGGCGATACATGGCAGAAATTCGCCAATTTGCGGGCTTATTACGGTTATATGTGGGCGTATCCGGGTAAAAAATTGCTGTTCATGGGAAATGAATTTGCGCAAGGCCGGGAATGGAATTATCAGGAAAGTCTGGATTGGTATCTGCTGGACGAATTCCACGGCGGCGGCTGGCATAGCGGTGTGCAGCGTTTGGTTCGGGATTTGAATAAAACTTATAAAAAACAGACCGCACTTTACCAGCTCGATACCAAACCTGAAGGATTCGAATGGTTAGTGGTGGACGATTCTCAAAATTCCGTGTTTGTCTTCGAACGTCGCAGCGCTAAAGGCGAACCGATTATCGTCGTCAGTAACTTTACGCCGGTTCCGCGGGAAAACTATCGCTTCGGCGTGAACGTCGCGGGCAGCTATGAAGAAATCTTAAATACGGATGCCGATATTTACAAAGGTTCCGGTTTGGGGAATGCCGGCGTGATTGATAGCGAAAATATCGAAAGCCACGGCAAAGCGCAGTCCATTTCCATTATGGTGCCGCCTTTGGCAACGATCTATCTTAAACTAAAGTCCGCCCGTAAGGCCGCTTCTCCCAGAAAAGTGAGCAAGAAAAAAGCGGAGAATAGTGCCGAAACCGCTGTGAAAAACGCGTCTGAGTCAAAATCCGCTAAGGTCAGCGCGGCGAAAGCCACCAAATCTACCGAGACAAAATCGGTAAAATCCGCGGCAAAATCAGCCGGAGCTAAGGCGACAACGAAAAAATCTGCGGATAAAGCTGCTACAAAAGCGGCGACAGCGAAAACGGTCGCCACAAAAAAAGTGACAAAAGCGGCAAGCGCGGCAGCAAAAACAACGGTAAAGAAAACTAAACAAAAAGAGAATGCATAAAGATAAAAGGCGGGCGAAAGCTCGCCTTTTTTCAGTATGAAGGAGAAATGAGATGGAGACTCAGAAAGGTGCGCCTTATCCGCTTGGCGCCACACCGAAGAAAATTAAAAATCAATGGGGCGTGAATTTTGCCTTATTTTCGGCGCAGGCAAGAGCGGTGGAGTTATGTTTGTTTGATCGGTTTGATCATGAATTGCGCTTTTCGGTTCTGGAAAAGACCAACGATATTTTCCATATTTGGATTCCCGGTGTGCCGATGGGAACGAAATACGGCTACCGAATTTACGGGCAGCATGAATATGTGGTGAATTTTGACCGCACTTTGAGCAATCCGAATAAGTTGATGCTGGATCCTTATGCTAAGGCGGTGGTCGGAAAACCGGATTTAAGTACCGCTGAAAAGCGGTCGTGGTTCGTTTTAAACGATACCCGCGATAATGCCCGGTTTGCGCCGAAATCCGTGGTGATTGACGGTGCCTTCAAATGGGGCCGAGATCGCTTTCCGCGTACGCCTTGGGCAAAAACGGTGATTTATGAGTTGCATGTGAAAGGATTCACGCAGTTGCAAAAGAATTTGCCGAAACATATTCGAGGCACTTATGCGGGGTTGTCGCATCCTTCGACGCTTGTCTATTTGAAATCTCTGGGCGTGACGGCAGTGGAACTGTTACCGGTGAATTATATGCTGGACGAACCGCATTTGCAGGAAAA